>Ga0233439_10001102_pt1 | contig 36029 bp, 30 predicted proteins | sample SI_123_September_6_FD_182713 | JGI IMG/M metagenome (GOLD analysis project Ga0233439, IMG submission 182713) | Seawater microbial communities from Saanich Inlet, British Columbia, Canada - SI_123_September2016_100_MG | ecosystem: Environmental > Aquatic > Marine > Inlet | place: Canada: British... | reverse complement strand
AGTGTCTCGCGAATCCCGTGATGACGAGCCTTACATCGGCTTTAACCATCCCCGTAATGGGAAAACCGCTGCGATTAAAAAGACACCCAGTAATGCCAATGCCGCGAGGCTCAAATCAAAGTTGCCGTTAAGTGCAAAGAGGCTGCCCAATAGGACCGGTCCGCCCACCCCTCCAATTTCGGCAGCTGCAAAGAAAAATCCACCTGCAGTCCCCGCTCGTCGCTCGCCTACTTCCGGCACCTCCACCAGTGTTAGTAACAGCACAGTCATCATTGATCCGGCGGCGATTCCTTCAAACACAAGAGTCATTAATAAAATTAAACCGGTTGGTTGAAATAACAAAAGTGTGCTTCCAACAACTGATGCTGAAAAAAGAACGATAAGAATATGAAACCGTCTTCGACCGGTCGCTAGGCGAGGCAAGGTTAGCGCGCTCAAAATCCCAACACCAACCGGCACTGCTGCCCATAAACTTGCCTGCTCAGCGGTTAATCCCAACTGTTTAAGGATTTCCACTAACCAGTTTCCCATACCGTGGTTGATCCCAAATACGGCGATACTCATCACCAAAATCAGCTGAACTGCAGGGATACGAAGCAGGCTTTTGAGATTCGCAAAAACCTCCCGAACAAATCTCGATTCGGACCGATGCCGCTGTTCATGTCTGGCCACCCATAACCAAAAACCACCCGCGGCAAGGCTAGTCAAGCCCCACAACTGAAGTAGTCGTTGCCAGTTACCGTCCATCATGGGTAATAAAATGGGTTGAGTCGCCAGAAGTGCAATCATCGCGCCCACGCCCGGGCCTGAAATATAGATCCCCATCGCGAATCCCCTTTGGGATCCCGTGAAGTTTTCACTGACAACTTTCGGAGCACCTGCAGAGATCAAGGGGCCCCCAAGGCCAAACAACGAAACGGCCAGCAGTAACTCAACATAACTATCCGCAACCCCGCGAAACATTCCCGAGACACCGATCACCAGAGCCCCGGCCGCGAGGCCCCACTTTGCCCCGATTCGATCAAGAAGAAGACCGGCTGGGATTGCGGCAAAAAGATAAATAAACTGCCACGCCGCCATAATGCTGCCCATCGCCGCGTGCGAAAATCGAAGACTACTTTCAACCTCTTCGACAAGTGGCGCCAGACTTGCCATTGACAAACCAAAACTCATGTAGAGAAACCAGACACCTGCTAGTTTCCACCACCGATTTGTCATACCGCTAGTCAGAGTCGACGAGCCCTGCTCCAGCGCCAAATTTCAGGGATTGCTCGGTCTCCGACACCAACAATAAGGACGCAAACTGCTGCAACTTCTCGATGATACTGCGACTAACAGACAACCCCACCCCATCAACCTCTCGCAGATATCGCTCTTCTGACTCCCGATCCAGCAGGATTTCCCCTCCTGAAAACGCACCACCTGGATCGATCGAACTTACTGTCAAACTATGAGGCCCTATTTCATCATCGGGCTGTATTTGCTGGCCAGCACAAACCAGAATTTCATTTTTTTTGGGCCGGCTTAAAAAATAAAGATCTGATGTGCTCGCAGATACTTCAGTTTCAATATCAAGATCGCGACACGAAAGCGCGAGGGCGGCCGCCGAGAGTGTCGGACTATCCAGACCACGAAAAAAAAACGGCTCGCCTTTGGAAGGCCAGCCCAATTGAACAGCGTCTGCAAGTTGGACACCAATATAAGCGCTCGATAAGTTCCCCCGCGAACTCGATAAGTTTATCGCCCGATTCGATAGAGAAATAAATCCTGGATCAGAATCTTTACTGGCCAAACCTTTAATTGCGTCTAACGCCGCTTCGCCGCCAGCAAAGCCACAGGCCTGGAGCCAGACCGACGTTCGCGCCAGATCTTCACTTAGTCCCGGGGAGAGCCCAACCCCTCTTCCCGCCTTCGTTAGAAGCGTTCTGAACTCGGTCGCTGATTGCCGCATTACCGCAATCAAGGCAGCGTGGGAAGCCACCAGTCATCCGTTAAATCTCCATCCAACTCTTCCGGTAACGGCGCGCCTTGAAACATCGTAATTCGGGTCCAAAGAGCTGATTTTGGATCAAACTTAGCGGCTCCAAAATTCGCAAGCTTGAATCGCAGGATGTCGAGTGGCGAAGTGCCCTCGGCGATCAAATTGTCCTGGATCTCCCCGTAAGGTAAATCAGAAAGAGATTGAGCCCGTCGCACCAAATGTCTGAATTCGGGATGTGCAATTAGAAACTCTGCAAGACTCACAGACTGATCGAATGCCGCCAAGCCGGCTTTCAATGCGGACATATCTCGAGCAATCGCCACGGGCATTTCCTTATCCGCTCCTGGCTCCTCACGTCGACGACCAAAACGGGGCTCAAGTTTATTTTCAGAGACATACCAGAAATGTGCATTTTCTGCGTCTCTAGAGAAGTCATACTGATCGACCCAAGCATACTGCTTATCAAACTGTTCTCGAAAGTCTCCTACCGTCATCGCAACATTAATTTGTCGTGTCTCACATGAATGAAAAGACTTTTCAAGATCCTCTACACATTCAGGGTATGTTTCGATAAGTAAAGCAACAAGCAACTCTTGGGCATCAATGCCAAACTCCGTTTCACTCCTGCGAACCAGATCATCCCAAAAACGCCCACAACGATCGGACGATGAACTATTAGACAGCCAGTTCAGGAGAGTCTTAACATTCTCCCCGAGTCGGTGATTCCTTGATTGATACTCCAAATCACCGGAATGCCATTGCTCGAGATGACCAAGAACGCGCTGCGCAAGCGCTGCAGCACGATCAATACCTGCTTGCGATACGGAGTCGAGCGCCCGTACTCTTGCAAGCGCGGTTTCCCGAGCGTTAAACCATTCGTGAAATAACTCAGGGTGGCTCACAACAAAGGGCGCCATCCCAAGACCCGTTGCGTTACCAATACCTAGCGCGCGTTTGAGTTCAGGCATTAGCCTGACCGCCTTGCCGGGGGCTCGACATTCCGCGATATGATCCAACTGATCAACAGTGAAAAGACGGATCAAATAGACCGTTAACATCTCGATCTGAAACGAATTTTTAGCCTCTTCACGCCAATTAATTCTGGAGCGATCGCTGATGCCAAACTTGCCATTTCCATAAACCGCCGTGGTTCGCATCAGGTATCCAACCTCTAGAAGTTTATCGGCGTCGGGTTGATCACCATCCGCTAAGCAACTACAAACATATTCGAACAACCGCATACTCCGGTTCGCTCGAGAAATAACTAAATCGGTTGCCTCAAAGCGTCCTGCTTCTTGATGCGGTGCATTATCCGCAAGGCGTTCCAGATCACCTTCTGTTGGCTTCCCGTCAAACAGAACAAATGCGGCGTCCCATGCGGACGCGATCACACGGTCGGTACGCTGGTGGTCAGCGAGCGGATTGGCAAAAGCCGCCAGGGAATATTGACGATCAGGCGTATGCACCTCATAAACCGCGCGACCATAACCCGAGGCATCCAGATCAAAACGCACTCTCTGAATCTGCCACATCTCTTCTTTCATTCGCCTGAGCAGAAGCCGCATAAAACTCAATCGAGTGGGAAACGCAGCTCCCATCCGATCCATCCGGCACACCATTTCTGGCGGTCGCAACGGTACGGTGTTCGAAAAAAGACCGTTACCCACTGCTCCCCTTTTGGTCAGCACATCAATGTCAGGGTTCATAATCTTGCTATTCTCTCCTACGGCTGCTCGGGGCCAAATGACTTCTCAAAAAAGCGCAGCCAGTTATCTCCCATGACTGCGTTGACCGCGGTGTCATCAAGGCCGACTTTCTTCAATCCTGCTCTGAGCGACGGGAAGTCTCGGTTATCTTTAAACCAAGCGGGTTGACCGGGAAAACCAGGGGATGCCTTGGATCCCTCACCGAAATCCTTCTCACGGGTCCAACGGCCATTTCTCATCCACTCGACCACGCTATCGGGTTGGTCCTGACAAAGGTCTGAGCCAATCCCGATATGATCAATTCCCATGTCCTCGGCAGTATCTGCAATCATCTGACAGAAACTGTCCAATGTGCACGCGCTCCCTTCGGCTAGATGATGAGGATAAAGCGAAAATCCGATCATGCCGCCGGAATCCGACAATGCGCGAAGGACTGAATCGGATTTATTGCGCAAGGCAGGATGCCAACGCGATGGATTCGCATGAGTAATGGCAATAGGTCGTGCGGAGCACTCTATCGCTTCCAACGTCGACCGCTCTGCAGAGTGGCTCATATCAACGACCAATCCCACTCGATTCATTTCCGCGATAATCTGCTTTCCCATTCGAGTGATGCCTGGATCATCTGCCTCGTAACATCCAGTCGCCAATAACGACTGATTATTATAGGAAAGCTGCATAAATCGAGCCCCGAGCTGATGGCAGATCTCAACGAGATCAATATCCGACTCGATCGGAGAACAATTCTGGAACCCATAAAAGATAGCGGTTTTATCTGCTTCATGTGCACGCAAAACATCTTCCGCCGTCCGGCCCGGCTGGATCAGATCGCTGTACTGATCAAACAAACGATTCCATTGCGAGATTCGATCAACCGTCTGACGAAAATCTTCGTGATACGCAATCGTGACATGAACCGCATCCAGACCCCCCTCACGCATCTGCTCAAAAATATCGCGTGACCAGTTACAGTATTGCAAGCAATCAATAGTGATCTTCATTAAGCAACCGTCGTCGAGATGTTAAAGCCAGTCAATTTCAAAATCGAGGGAAGACATTCGCTCTGTGCCCGTCTCCGTGATAATAACCTGCTCCTCAAGTTTCACACCTTCACGCCCCCCGACCGACCCAATGAATGACTCTACACAAAGCACCATGCCGGGTTCCACCATTCCTTCATAACCTCGGGTATTCAGATCTGCCTCGTGCTTAATGCTGGGATACTCATCCGCAAGACCCACTCCATGCATAAGCGACGGATAACGTTGCGATAAGTACTCATCCGGGATACGCCAACAATCCCTCGATACATCATGAAATGTTCGGCCGGGCCGAAGCGCCGCAATGTTGATCTCAATTTGCTCATAAGCGGCTGAATATAAACGCCGCTGTTCGTCACTAGGGTAGTCTCCACACAACCAAGAGCGGGAAATATCTGAGCAATATCCGTACGGCCCAATAAGATCTGTATCAAAACTGACAAGGTCATTCCTTTCAATAGGTCGCATCGAACATTCTCTGAACCAGGGATTGGTTCGCGGACCTGACGACAACAAACGCGTCTCTATCCATTCACCGCCCAATCGAATATTTGTCTCATGGAGTTTCGCCCAAAGCGCATTTTCAGTAATACCGGGCTCAAGCGCAGCCTTCATCGAGAGGCATCCCGCCTCACAGACTGCCATCGATGCACGCATTAACTCCAATTCGCCCGCAGATTTTATCGAGCGCGCCCTTTCGCACACGCCTTCGCCTTCAACCAAAATCAAACCACGTTCTCGAAGCGCGTCACAGGCTGGAAACGATAAACGGTCAACACCCAGCACCTGGTCATCACCACAATGGGTTTTCATTAGATCATCTATTTGATCTGCAAAAATCTTTACCCGATCAGGGCCATTGGGCCCGGCCGAAAAAAAATAAAAAGATGGAATCACTCGGTATTCATCTATTCCCGGCAAACCGTCGGCAAGGTGGGGGTGATTCGCATAGTCAAACAACACGACTGGACCGTTCTGGGCAATAAACACGCATCGCGTCTCATAGTGCGAGCACCACACTTGCATGTTGGTCGCATCCGTCGCGTACCGGGTATTGATTTGATCAAACAAGAGTAGCCCAGCGACATTGTGCTTAGCCATTGATGATCGAAGTCCTGATAATCGATCTTGCCGAACGGTATCGAGATCAACGGGCGCATGACTATATTCCATCGCCCCGTGTTGACGAGGCGTCCGCTCGGCGCATTTTTCAGATTCAATCGTCATGGCAGTAATGCCTCATGGTGACTTAAGGCCATTCTAGTAGAAACGATCGGTTTCCCGAATAGTCAGCGCCTAGAAAGATGGGTATCGATCGAACAACCGTAAAAGACGCTTTTCGACCGAAAAAGCGAAGTGGGGAATGATGCTAGAAGGATGACCGCCCAACGAACAGAAACTGCGGGTCGAGCGCCCGGGGACTGGATCCAACTACCTGAGATTGAAGGGAAAGATAAGCGCCAATATCGAATTGATCCGTCCAGGGCATCCGATATCCGACTTCCACTAATCCCTCAATCCCGCTAGTCGCAAAATTAATTCGATCCTGATATCGCAACACTCGGTTGTTTGGATCGATCCCGTAGGCAATATCCACATCAGCAGACCCGGAGTTAATACTGAGCGGCTGGGCAATTGTTAGCGAAACGCTGTCTCCAATTTTAAAAATCTCACGACCGCTCAAACCCAACATCCAAGCACTGGAAACCAAGTCAGAAAAATTCGTCAAAGATGAGCCAGTCTCAGAGTTCACCTCCGTATACCCTCCAGTCACCGAACCGACTAACGCAGTTTGAGCTGAAAGCATTCGATAGCCTGAAAATCTGAGGAATCGTGTCTCGGCATGATCAACGGCGAATGGGCCGCTTGCGGTTCCCCCAAAAAGACTCTTGCCCTCTGATAACCACCCACCCTCAATAGTGGCGCCAAAATCTCCAAACCTGACGTGCGAGGCCGCCGTGATCTGGGACCCTTGATAATTGTTGTCACTCGTATCATCTATGTCTGAATATCTTAAATCAAAGCCTACGCCAGGCGTCGCTTCAAAAGCGATCAGGCTATGTACGCCATCAGCATCATAGTCCCCTAGACGGATTTTGCTATTCAAGAAGCTGCTCGGATTTAAAAACCCTTTCAATGACATCGCAAGGAAGGGGTCAGACTCAGCCTTTGGAAGCACCCCAAACCCGAGGTGACTCTGCAGTCCTTGCTCATTCAAGGAACTGACAAGTAATACAGGATCTGTCGTCTGATCGTTATTAAATTGAGCGGGCGTAAATGAAAAGATTTGATGAGCAGATGATTGACCAATCAAGGCGGGCGTCTTCCCACGCTGCCAATCAGAATAAAATGAACGAGCTGAATTCATTGCGCCTTGCTCTTTCAGTGATGCTGAAAGATTCCAGTTAAAATCCCGATTAAACTGATCAAAAACCAAAACGCTCTCAAAAAATCCGCTTTCTTTCAACGCATTGAAAAGGGGTGCTCCAACGGTAAGCCGATGCAAAGAGACCTCTGTTGACTCAACGTCATCATCGCTCGACTCCTCTTCTTCGGTGGTCTCGGCTGGACTCGTTGTCCCTGGAGTTGACGGCGTATATACCAGGCCGATGGGCGAATAAGCCCTTGTGGGATTAATTTTTCCCCAGCCATATTTGGCATCCACTCCAGGCGCACCCATATCGGTCGCGGTTCGCTTGATAACCGCAACAATCTCCTCAGCTCTCAGATCTGGCCAACGAAAACGCAGGCCCGCCGCCAACGCGCTCACTCGCGGCGTGGCGAACGACGTACCCCAATAGTCTGCAAATTGTGACGATCCCGTCGCAACCACATAATGCTGGGCCATATCACCAGCGTGGTTGCCAAATCCGAGCATCTCATCCTCAGGACCCAAGCCGCCAACGATTATCCCTTTCCCGGACAAACCGGGAGCATGTCGGGCGTCTCCAACGGGATAAGGTGCCCAGTTATTACCGGCTTGCATTACAACGACCTGATCGGCAACCGCGGTGGCCAGCATGGCCGCGCCAGAAACGCCTGCGAGCGCTGCGTTGGAATGGTTAATCACTCGGATGTTCGGATTTGCTGCAGCGGCCATTAGGGCAGCTTCGACCGCGCTACTCGAAACTGATTTCGATCCGGTCGAAGTCTGAAGCGACAAAATCTTACTTTGGGGTGTCAGGGTAAGAATGATCTGGGCTACCGCCGTACCATGCGTTCCCTGCTTCGCTAGATCGACAAAAGGATTTTGACCCACATAACTTGCACTACCCGGCACAAATAACCCGGGATTAACGGCCGGATTCAACTGAATGCCGGTGTCCAAAACGGCGACGCCGATTCCGGCTATTGGAGCTGGCGCAGGAGGTGGCGCTTCCACCTCCTCATCTTCCTCAACGACTGAGGCCGCGAAATCCCCGTCCCCGCCCTCCGCAAAAGCAAAGCCGGAATAAAAAACAAATAACGATAAAACAATCCATCCGATTGGAGTGCTGAAAAGATTCTTCATTTATTAAAGAGGGGTTGCAGGTCGACTCTTAGATCCATAAAAGGGCATATTTAGGCCCAGTTCGTAGCGCATGTTTAACGTGCGACAGGCTTAGAGCAGCGACAATTATAGCACTCAAAAACACTGAAAAAATCAGAACGAAGGGGCTGAACTGATAGGGAATATCAAAAATCTGGGCGGCTAATAACCATCCAATCACTGACGCGGAAATACCCGCTACTAGACCTGCGATGAGCGAAATCGTTAAAAACTCTGCGCCCAAGGCCATCATGATCCTCCGGCGATCACACCCTAACACTTTCAGCATTGCAACATCTCGCACCCTCGCCTCATGTCCCGACTGCATCACCGAGTAGAGCGCCACGCTTCCTGCGGCGAGCGTAAAACCAAAAACCAGATTAAGTGTAAGGCCGACAAGATCCAGGAGACGTCTGACCTGCTTAAGAATCACACCAATATCGATAATATTAATTGTTGGGAAAAGTTGATTGAGCGATACGAGCGTATCCTGGCTGGCGCCTTCGAGGCGAGTTGAACTCAAGAATGTATGTGGCGCATTAGCGAACACATTCGGCGGGAAGAGCACGAAGAAATTTGGATTGAAATTCTCCCACTGAACCTCTCGTATATTGACGATTAATGCATCAATCTCCTCAGTGCCTACCCTCACACCAATCCGATCGCCAACCTTGACGCGCAAGGGTTCTGCCCAGGTCAACGCTAGCGAAACGACCGGTTCGGTGGTCGTTGCATCCCACCACTCCCCGTCGACAAGTCGATTACCCTGTGGCAAATCGTCCGACCATGAAAAATTTAAATTGCCATCAATGCGTGAAGCAGTCCGTGGGTCCGGGTACTCATCTACGCTGGGAATGGCGCCATTAATCGATACGAGTCGACCGGTAGCCATTGGGGTGAAAGACGGGATCAAATTAACCCGCGTCGAAAAAAAATCCTTTAAAGAATTTTTCTCGTGATCCTGAATATTAGCGAAAAAAAAGTTAGGTGCATCCTCTGGAGTTCGCGCTTCCCAAGATTCAAATAGTTGGACGCGAATGAGCGATAAAGTGATCAGCACAGTCAAACCGATGCCGAGAGCTGATATTTGAAAGGTGCTTGCCATTCTGTCCCGAAAAAGCCGACCGAGTCCAAACCGCCAGGAAACGCCAACGCCTCGAGAAATTTTTCTCAACCCGGTCAACACAAAAGCACTACATCCCATCATCGCGCCAAGCACGCCAACGACAGCAAACGAAACTAATCCAACCAACTCTATCGAACGGGTCTGCGTGTAAGCCAGTATCAAAAAAATAATGATAGAAACGAGATGCCACACTCTATCGATACCGTGATACCGCGCCCGCTCAACTTTACGAAGCACCTCTGTTGGGGACACCCGGGTAAGGCGTGAGAGTGAGGGAAGACTAAAACCCAAAAGCAAGATTGTGCCCAGCAATAGACCCACTAAACCTGAATTAATGTCTATCTCACCTAATTCGGTGGTAAAGAATTCACCCAGAATTATCGACATTATTTCCTGGACAAAATAACCCACGAGCATCCCGGCAAAACCCCAGATAAGACTCAAGAGAAATAACGTCTGGCCATAGATTAACAATACGTCCCGACTCGTTGCCCCAAAACAACGAAGCAACGCGGCATGGCGTCGTCGGCGCTCCGTATATCGTCTTGATGCTACCGCAATTGAAATCCCTGCAATCAAGAGCGTCGCAAGGGTTGCCATTCCAATAAAATCCCTTGACGTGGTGACAGTTGCCCCGACTTGCTCCTGAGCGGATTCAAGATCGATGATCGTATATTTTGGAGATGGCAAATCATCAATGATGCCGGCGAACTGCTCCACCACCTCCGAAGGGCCTGCAGCCAACAAGGCATAACGTGCGCGACTCGACGGACCCAGAAGACCCGTTTCTTCAAGATCGGTAATGTTGGCCATCAGTCGCGGTGAAAAACTGAAGAACTGTCCTCCCCGATCTGGCTCATAGGTCAACACAGCCCCCAATGTAAAAGACTTTTCCCCGAGTTTTAATTGATCCCCGAGCGCTAAATCCATCGACGAGAGCACCCGCGCATCCACCCATAACTCGCCTCGGGCCGGAATCGCATTAGCGGTAACAACACTTGCCCCACTTTGCACTGTCTGCACTTGAAGCTCGCCCCTCAAAGGATATCGATCACTGACCCCTTTAACAGAACTTAACAGCGTTCTTCCATCATCAAAGATAACGGTCGGAAAAGACACGGTGTACGCCACCTTTAGTCCTAACTCAAGAGCCTTTTCTGAAAATTCGCTCGGGAATTCATCACGACTGGCCAGCTTTATATCGGCAGCAATTACTTCGCCAGCGCTTCTCTCCAAGCCACTAGCAACACGATCCGCAAAACCCAGTACTGCGGTGACTGCACCTACTGATATCGCTACCGCCATACCCAAGGCCACAATCTCGCGTGCCCGCCAATCCCGCCGAATCTCGCGCAACGAGTAAAAAAAAGTCGAATTCACTTTATTCTTCCACTATCCGGCCGTTAACGAGTCGTAATTTTCTTGCACATCGGGCCGCCAAACTCGCATCATGAGTCACCAGAATTAAAGCTGAATCACGATTGTGGCAAAAAGAAAAGAGCAGCTCTGTGACCTGCGCTGAAGATTCATCATCCAGATTACCCGTCGGCTCGTCGGCAAAAAGCAACTCCGGCTCAATTGCAAATGCGCGAGAAAGGGCGACCCGCTGTTGTTCGCCCCCGGATAGCTGTTGCGGGTAATGATCGCCACGATTTTCAAGGCCAACGCGCTCCAACCAATTGCCCGCGACCTCTTTTGCATTTGAGACGCCTGCTAGCTCTAACGGAAGCATCACATTCTCGATAGCAGTTAATGTTTCGATGAGATAGAAAGATTGAAATACGAACCCTACTCTTCCTGCTCTTAGTCTGGCGCGACCGTCCTCATCGAGTAGATTTAGATCTTGGTCGCCAATAAAGACCTCTCCTTGAGACGGAAGATCCATTCCGGCCAATAAAGAAATTAAGGTAGACTTTCCAGATCCAGAGGGGCCCGTTATGGCGATTGAACTTCCCTTTGCTATCGCGAGCGAGACGTTATCAAGTATTCTCAATGTTCCAGATGGGCCCTCTACGTCTCGAACTAGCTTATTGGCCTTTAATATGACGTTTTTCAAATCGTGTGTTCTCGGTTTAGGAATATGGATAGTCAGTTTCGGCGCGAATGGAAATCAACCGATCATTCTTGTCTTGGGAGACTCGCTGAGCGCTGCCTATCAAATGCCCGAACATGCGGGTTGGGTGCATCTAGCACAGCAGGATTTTGGCAGCACCCTGAAGTTTATCAACGCTTCTGTGAGTGGCGAGACAACAGCGGGAGCAAAACAGGCGTTACCCCGCCTCCTTGAGCGGTATCAGCCTAGCCTTGTCATTATTGAAATAGGGGCCAACGACGGCCTTCGCGGTCATGCTCCCCTGGCAATCAAGTCAAATCTCTCAACGATGATCCAAGCCGGTCTATCTAATGGCGCGGAGATCGCCCTGATTGAAATGGATATTCCGGCAAACTATGGCTCTACCTATCGCGATGCGTTTCGCTCAATTTATCGCGAACTCTCGGTCGAATTCAATATCATTCTGATCCCGTCCGTATTTGATGAGATTTTCGGCGACCCACAACTTCTCCAGGCCGACGGACTTCACCCAAACCAAAAAGCGCAGATCCTGATTAAAGAGAGAGTCCTTTCAACTTTATCGAAAGCGCTACAAGGACTGTAACCAAGAATTCTCGAATAAACACGAAATCATTCACATCTCTTTCGTTCCAATCTCGCGCTTTCGTCGCTGAACATATTCGCTTAATTCCTCACGTCGATCGTCATCAAATTTAGGTGGCTCAAAGTTCTCCAAAACTGATTGCCAAATCTCCGTTGCCCGACGGGTCGCATCCTTGGCGCCAGCCGCTTGCCAGTTTTCATTATTCTGCCAATCACTTAAAAACGGCGTGTAGAACGCAGACTCGTATCGCTCCATGGTGTGTTCCGCGCCGAAAAAATGTCCACCCGGCTCAACGCCGGAGATCGCATCAACCGCAAGCTCGTCTACAGAGGTGTCAATCGGTTTCAGCATTTCGGACAAATGCTGAATCACTTCAACATCAATCACAAATTTCTCGAAAGATGCGACAAGGCCACCCTCTAACCAGCCCGCGGCATGATAAACAAGATTACCGTGCCCCATGACGGCGCCCCAAAGTGCCATTTGGGTCTCATAGGTACTCTGGACATCAACCGAATTTGACGCATTACAGGCACTCGTGCGGTACGGCAGTCCGTAGCGACGGGCCATCTGTCCCCCGGCAAGATTCGCCTTTGCATTTTCTGGCGTTCCAAAGGTTGGCGCGCCTGATCGCATATCAACATTAGACGTAAATCCGCCATAGACCACAGGGCTTCCCGGAAACGCCATCTGTATCATTGACAGACCCAATAAAGCCTCCGCATTTTGCTGTACCAGCGCAGCGGCCATTGTGACTGGCGTCATCGCACCCAAAAGTGTAAACGGCGTTACGATAACCGCCTGACCGAGCTCAGCAAGCGCCAACGCCCCATCAGACATTGCCTCATCTAGCTTTCGTGGCGAATTAATATTGATATTTCCGATAAGACCTGGACTCCGATGCAGTTCGTCCAAGCTGATGCCCCGAGCAATTGCGACCATGTGCGCCGCGTCGACGACGCGCTCTTTTCCAATCGGTATCGCAGAAAAGATCTTATCGGTCAGAGTCAAATTGGCCTCATAACAATCCAGATGACGGGTCGGCACTGGAAGATCCGTAGTCGCTACCGACTGATTTCCAAATACACTAATGACATTAAAGGCTTGTCCGAGACTGATTAATTTCTTGTAATCAGCAAAATTACCAGCCCGCCTGCCCTGAACGCAATCGTGCACATTCGGCGGACCGGAAACGGCGCCGAAATTCACCTGGGAGCCGCCGAGCGTTACCGTATGATCACTATTGCGAGGTGTGAGTCGAATCTCTCGAGGGGCCCGAGAAATCAACTCAATAATCATTTCGGGATCAACTTTAACAATCCCCGTATCGTCATCAACAGAAGCACCTTCGCGGCTAAATTGAGCCCTGACCGACGCGCTCATGACTTCGATTCCGGAGTCACGCAGCAGGCAAAGCGAAGCGTTGTGAATCTCTTCAACCTGCTCCTCGGACAAAGGATTAATTGGAGGATAGCGATTATTGAGCGGACCAAATCCGATCTGAGAGATACCCGCCCCACTGCGACTCGCGCGACGCTCTTTTCGCGCGCGGTTCCTATCTATGCGACTCATTATCTATCGTTCTCTTAAAAAGGTTTTAACCAGACAATTGCCAAATGCATTTTAGGCTTCCAATTCTTCTGCTGTGTTGAGCACCGCTTGAAGCATCACGTTAGCACCCTGAGTGGACCAAGCCGGATGAATATCTTCTACCTCGTTATGACTAATACCATCAACGCATGGAATAAAAATCATCGATGTAGGGGCGGAATGTGCGACAAAACAGGCATCATGTCCTGCACCCGTAACGATTTCGCGTGCGCTATACCCACACGTTGAGGCCGCTTCGGTCACAGCGCGAACACAGCTTGAATCAAAGGCAATAGGCGCATAATAAAAAATTTGATTGATTTCGTGCGAAATTCTGGCGGTGGTTGTGATGTCAGCAACCCCGCCTCGAACCAGGTTATCCATTTTTGACAATACAGCGTCGTCTGGATGCCGGATATCGATAGTCATGAAAACACGCCCTGGAATCACATTCCGCGAGTTCGGATAAACCTGCATCATGCCAACCGTTGCGCACGCTAACGGAGCGTGCGCAAGCCCAATGTCATTTATCAACGTCACCACTCGCGCTGCCGCCAATAAGGCGTCTTGACGACGATCCATCGGTGTAGGCCCGGCGTGCGATTCTGTCCCATTTAGCTCCAACTCATACCAGCGCTGCCCCTGCGCATCGGTGACAATGCCGATATCAATTTCTTCCTCAACTAAGATAGGTCCTTGCTCGATATGAGCCTCCAGATAGGCATGGAGTGGTCGCCCCATCGGCTGATCACCAGCATAGCCAATACGCGCAAGCTCTTCCCCCATCGTCCGCCCGTCTTTATCTTGCCTTGATAAACCGAATTCAAGGTCGTAGACCCCGGCAAACACCCCAGATGCCACCATTGCGGGCGCAAACCGACTACCCTCCTCGTTGGTCCAACAGACTGCCTCGATGGGATGTCTCGTGGCGATCTTGTGATCATTCAAGGTCCGAATGACCTCTAACCCTGTCAGTACGCCATAAACACCATCAAAACGCCCGCCAGTCGGTTGGGTATCTAGATGACTACCCACTGCAACCGGATGTAAATCGGGATCACTCCCTTGCCGGCGTGCAAAAATATTACCCATCTTGTCGATCGCAATTGAGCATCCTGCATCTTGGCACCAGCTCACAAAAAGATCCCGCGCTTCTCGGTCAAGATCAGTGAGCGCAAGCCGACATGAACCTCCTTTCTGGGTCGCACCAATTTTTGCGATTTCCATAATCGAGTCCCACAATCTCTCGCCGTCAATCTCCAGATTGCCTGTTTTCTTCATGATTGATATCTCATCTTTTTCTGGTGTATCGCGTCGAACCGGACGCCGGAAATCATCACTATGATTTGATTGATTTTGCACCGGTGTCCTCAGAGGCATGTGATTTGAACCTTACCACCGAATGGGCAAAGAGAACCCCGACAACTATCGCCCCACCGATTACCGAACGCAAACCTGGATTCTCGCCAATCACCATCCAGACCCACAGGGGGCCTAAAACGGATTCCATCAACGTCAGCATGGCTGCCTCAGCTGCCGGAAGGAATCGAGGCCCTACCGTTAGAAGAGAAATTGCAACGGGCAGTAATATGGCGCCTCCCAACACAAGCCATATCCACTGATTCATCGCCATGGCTGGGAAATCAGCGAAGAAAAACGAAACGCCACTCGCCAGCAAAAGGCCGAGTGCAGTGGCCGGCACCATATTACTTTGCTTTCGCCCCCTTATGATTGCGAATAAAAGACCGAGAAGAATGACATCAATAAACGCTAACCCGTCACCCACCCACTGCCCGCTCTCAAGACTTCCGGACGTGACCACCCCGAGCCCTAACGCACTCCCTAAAATGGCCATCTTCGTAATAAAGGCAATTCGCTCGCCAAAAAGAACACGCGAAAAAATCGCGGCAACCAACGGGGTACACGCAAAAATAATCAGCACATTTGCGGCCGAGGTAAACGCGAACGCCGCGTAAAAGATGATCGAAGACGCTGCCTGCACAAAGACAAACAAAACGCCCCACCAGCCGAGAGGCCGCAACGCTGAAATAAACCCATCTTTGCTAAAAATGAGGTAACAGAGAATAAGGACCGTTCCGCCAAGCACACCTCGACCAAACGCTAACGTAAATGTATCAATCGCGGTCAAACGGATCAGAAGCGCGTCTGGCGTGAACGCCATTACGCCAGCCAGCGTAAGCCAGAACCCTTTTTTATATTCGTCAGTCATAAATTAATCTTTACCCAGTCACAATCACAAATCGTGATGCTATAAATTGCTTTTTTTAAGTTGATCGATAACGCGTTCAATGGCTTCAGGAGCCACTGGTCCTGTCTGCACCGCTTTAAGTTCCCGATTGGGTCCAAAGATCATAAAGGTCGGGGTACCCTTCAATGATCGACCTGAAGTTTCATAAAAAAATTTCGCGACACTTTGAGGCTCCGCTAACACATTTGGAAACGACACGCTGTACTCCTCCGAAAATGCCCAAGCCTCAAACATGTCTGACTGACCATCTAACGACATGCCCAAGACCGCAATATCACCCTCTCGATGTCGCTCATGAAATGCGGCTTGCGTGCTCATCTCTCTGGCGCAGATTGGACACGTGTGGGACCAGATCATTACAACAATCCATCGTTCATTCGGGAAAATTTTCTCCAAGGCCGCAGGTTCCCCATCAAAATCAACAAAGCCCTCAAGCATCACGGCCATGACAGGAAATGAAACGGCAAATACCAAACTCACCAAGATAATGGCCTTCTTGAATCCAAATAATCTCATCTCGATAAGTCTCGTTGTCTATTTTCTTTTGGCGGCTTTACCAAGAGTAGTCCGCCCACGACAAGAATCATTCCCGCGATCGAACTCGAATTAAGTGTTTCTCCGAATAATGGCCATGCGGCAAGTGCGGTTGCAGGAGGAACCAGAAAAAAAAGGCTAGCCACTTGAGTTGCCGCCTTTTCCCTAACCAGAAGCCACAAGAGTGTCATCGCACCCAGAGACAACACGAAAACAAGCCAGCCAAGTGCAAATACAAATTCGCCAGTCCAACTAATCTCGGTCGTTTCAAACGTCAACGCTAACACTGACATCATTAATGTTGCTGCGCCAAACTGTAAAAATGCACCACTTAAAAGATTCATATCCTTGCAAAATCTTTTTTGATAAAGCGTTCCGATGCTCATTCCTATAACAGCGAGCACGCATAGCAATACACCCTCGAACGAGCTATCAAAGTTGCTGAGGTAACGCAGCGACACCAGGGAGATTCCCGCCGTCCCCAATATAAAACCAGACCATTGCCTGCGGTCGACAACCTCGGAAAGCATGGGCCCAATAAATACTGCGGTCAAAATAGGCTGCATCCCGACAATCAAAGCGCTATCGCCCGCTGACACACCCAGATTAATACCCGCGAAAATTCCACCGAGATATACGCCATGAACCAGAATACCGACCAGCATGATTTGTGCAAAGGCCCGCCAACCCCTCGGCCATGCGGGACGCAGAACGACCACAGCCGCGCCGAGGATCACCGAAACCAAAGCAAAACGAATAGCCAAGAATGTTGCTGGCTCTGCGTAAGGAAGACCCAGTTTGGCCCCGATAAAACCGGTACTCCACAAGACAACAAAAAGCCCCGGTGCCGAGTAATAAAGAAAAGCACGGCGTCCAGCGGGTGAAGTGTCGAAGCGCACGTTAAATATCCCCTCCTTATACTAGATTCGGATCACGGCAAATCGCCATAGTCTAGTGCAACAGCCACCAGCGCAATGCGGGTCGGGTTATCTTTTTTCCTGATCAGGGTGTTCTCGGCCCGACTATTGTTAGAAAATAACGGCATGATCGAAAACCCTTTCATCGGCAGTGTTCAGAGTGATGACTTTGCATTAGAAGTTTTACAACGTTCCGATTCGATACCTGTTTTAGTCGATTTCTGGGCAGACTGGTGCAATCCTTGCAAAATGTTGATGCCGATTCTGGATAAATTGGCGCTCGAATACCAAGGCAAGTTTTTTATCGCCAAAATAGATACTGAGTCTGAAAAAGAGCTTTCAGCCACTTACGGTATACGGAGCTTACCGACAGTCAAAATTTTCCGGCATGGGCAAGTGGTGGACGAATTCATGGGTGTTCTACCGGAACCCCAGATTAAAGAAATCATTGATCGGCATGTGGCTCATCCGGCCGATGCCGAAATTGACAAAGCGGACCAGTTAGCTGGCGAGGGCGACATTGACCAGGCTATTTCGGTATTAAAAAAGGCTCGAGTCGAAAATCCGAACTATCCGAAACTATCGTTAAGTCTCGCAGCACATCAACTCAAGGCAAACGATCCGCATTCGGCTTCCGAGGCGCTATCAGATCTACCGCTGAATACCGCTTACGAAGCAGAGATAAAAAGAATGCGGGCCCAAGTCAATCTTGCATTGCGTCTCGGAACCGAGGTCGATTTAACTGTCGTCGAAAACAAAGTTAATGCAGACCCTCACAATTTGGATGCGCGGCTTGGATGGGGTCAAGCGTTGCTTCAGAGTGAAGATAGCGTTGATGATGGAGTCGAAGTACTCATCGAAGTTATTCAGCGCGCCCGGGAGTCTGCGCAAGCTGAAGAAGCTCGTGAGACCTTAGTCCAATTATTTGGAAGCCTTAATCCGGCTGATTCTCGAGTCTCTTCTTATCGAAGACAGCTTGCTCGCGCATTACACTAATCACTCTCGTTCCCTATCCCCGCGGATGATGCGCGCTGTGAAGAGACTGCAGTCGAGCGCGAGCGACATGGGTGTAAATCTGGGTTGTTGAAAGGTCAGAGTGTCCCAGCAGCATTTGGACACTCCGAAGATCCGCCCCATGATTAAGCAAGTGTGTTGCGAAGGCGTGCCGTAAAGTGTGCGGGGAGATATCGGTTGTGATCCCCGCTCTCACCGCATACCGTTTAATCAGCTGCCAGAATGCTTGGCGGGTCATTGGATGTCCTCGTCGGGTCAGAAAAACGCCATCACTTTTGTGATCGCCGAGAAGGTCAGGGCGCCCGATTTCTAGATAACGCTCCAAACAATCAGATGCCTCATCTCCAAGCGGTACAATTCTCTCCTTCCCGCCTTTACCCACAATTCGAATCAGACCCGTATTCAAATCCAGTTGACTCAAATTGAGCTTCACTAGTTCAGACACCCGCAATCCACTTGAATACATCGTTTCAAGCATTGAACGATCCCTAAGTGATAACGCGGTTCCTTCCGAGGGCGCGCCCAAAAGCTTTTCGACCGCAGCCTCGGTCATTGCCTTAGGGAGTGGTCGACCTTGGGCCGGAGACCGAATATCCGAAGTAGGATCGACGACGATAAGACCCTCTCTGAGAAGATATCGGTAAAAACGCCTTAACGTTGATAAACGACGAGCTGACGATCTTGCACTTAGTCCGGCATAAACGTTTGCGGCTAAGTAATTCAATAAATCGGCCCGACTCACCTTATCTAAGGCATCAATTTTTTCATCACACCATCTTTTAAACGCCGAAAGATCAGACCGGTAAGCCGCGAGAGTATTGGCACTCAAGCCAGACTCGAGCCAGGCCGCATCAAGAAATTGTTCAATTAAGTCGCCGGAACGGCCATCATCTGTCATGGGTTGCCCCGATGTATTTCAGCAAGTTGAATCTGGGCTAGCCGGTACTGTAACTTGGCCAAAATCTTCGGATCCGATGAATTCCCCAATAACATCGTGTAGACCTTTTTCGCATCACTATAGTAGCCAGCGTCTTCAAGCGACTGGCCTGCTTTATAAAAAGCACTTTGACGCCACAACAGGTCAGATTCTCCAGTCAAACTTGCGGATTCAAGATAGTAGATCGCTGCTCGTGGATAATCACCGAGACCCGCCCATGATTGCGCCATCCAATAAAAAAGTTCCTTTTTTTGTTCTGCCGTGCGAATTAAATGAGCCATTTGCTTAAATAATCGAATGGCAATCTCATGCTCCCCGAGAAACTGCAAATCGAATACGATCTGCATCGCCCGATCGAGACTCCTCAAAGATAATAGGTCGACCGTGGAAAACCAAGCGACCAACTGGTTTGCACCAATTTCTGGCTTACCGCCCAGCACCTGAATTCTTGCGGAACGAAGAGTCCAAGCATCAATATTTACGCCGGGGGGAGGGGAATCAATCAGGGACTGAAGATTGGCAGCCAACGAAACGTCCGATTGTCGGAGAGCCCAATCTACCAAAAGAATTAAAACGCCATCATCCAAATTCTGAAATTTTTCAAGGACACCTTCTTCGCCAAAAAAAACCGATAACAAAAAATCGGAGCCATCTTCAGCACAATTTTCAACCAGCCACTCATATGACGTGAGCGACCTTTCCGGATCATTTGACTCCCGGTTTAAAAAAATTCCCAGAGCCCGGCGATGCAAAATGTCTATATTTTTCCCATCGAGAACAAGCCTCCACGCACGATCCCTTTCCGTCTTTTCGATACCGCGATTTTTAAGTACATTCTCTGCTACATCAACATAAGCGACCAGAAGACTCGGCTTCAAATCAAAATTGAAAAAAGACGGAACCGTTGCTTCCGATTCGATGAGAAACTCAATCCCCCTCGCCCTTAATTCAGCGTACTCCGATGAATCAGCAATCCGAACAATAATTGCCTCCCGAAGCACTTTTAAGTTTCGATTAGCCGAGGGGATCGATACGAGGCCAAGTTGATGCAGAGCCTCAGAATCCGAAAGATCGGAATTTAGCCATTGCGCAAATGTCCGCCATAAATCTGCAGTCGGGGACGCGATGCCATTGAGACCGGCTATCGCTTCGTACGGCTGATCCAGAGAAATAGCGATCTGGGCCTTGAGTATTTTCCAGGATGGCTGGTCCGGGCGGTAAGCGGTTTCAAAAGTGCGTGCCGCTAAGCTTGCGTCCTCGAAATATTCCTGCGCGAAAAAAGTCTGAATAATTCCATAACGAGCCTGACGAATGACACCCTCCCGAATGTCAGGCCAAGCAAGAAGTCTGCGATAAACATCTCGAGCTTCTGAAGGATGACCATTTTTTAATATCGAACTCGCCAACCGAATGCCTATTTCAAATCTGATTGGACTTTCATCATCAAGAAACGCTCGCCACAGCTGTCGATGCAACTCCTCATAATCCGCTTGCTGATCTAATAGTTGCCAGCGCTTGAGTTGTCGGTCGCGAGAGTTTTGACCCCGGGCAAGCGGTACTTGATCAACCAAAAACAGTTGGAGCTGACTAAGGCCCGCCGAATTTAATTGCTCGGCAGACAGATCTTCAAGATCAGTCCCGAATCGGTCAATGTAACCTCTGAATTCGACTAATTCATCTGTGTCGACAACAGACTGCTCGTCACTGAAATTAAACAGGGTTTGAAAATTTAACTGGGGCTCTGGAAGAGTGGCCTCAGTTTTAGGAGAGGTTGGTATGGCAACGTCTGAAAAGGCTTGTCTAATGAATCCTGACAATAACGGGACCAAAAGCACAGTCATCCACAAAATCACTGCGGATGATTTGGTGAATCGCCGGAGAGTTGTGCGAAACATTGCTAGTCGGTCCACGGACAACGATTCCGATCGGCACCGATCCTGGATGAGGCCCATCAACTGCGTCAGTTGATGGGCATATCAGGCTCTTAAGCGATTTTTTCCCGAATTCGGGCCGATTTTCCGGTGCGACCTCTCAGGTAATAGAGTTTTGCCCGGCGAACATCGCCTCGTCGACGAACTTCAATATCCGCCACAAGCGGGCTATGCGTCTGAAACACCCGTTCTACCCCTTCGCCGTACGACATCTTGCGAACAGTAAACGAAGAGTTGAGCCCACGATTTTTTATCGCGATAACAACGCCCTCGAACGCCTGAAGACGCTCACGCGCACCTTCTTTAACTTTTACCTGAACACGCACGGTATCCCCCGGCGAAAACTCCGGGATCTCCGGCTTCAACTGCTCATTTTCCAACTGTTGAATGATACTTGTCATTGGGAACTCTCCTGTCCTTGTTCCGAAGTTTGAATCTTAAACTCTCTTAAAAGAGATGCTTCCTCATCACTTAAATATTTATCTTTTAAAAGATCAGGTCGCCGTAACCAAGTTTGGCCCAGAGCCTGCTTTAACCGCCAACGCCTGATCTTGTCATGATTTCCGCCCAGTAACTCAGAGGGCACCGACCGACCCTCGAACTCTTCCGGCCGGGTGTAATGCGGCCAGTCAAGCAATCCATTGCTGAAAGATTCAGCGTCGATGGATTCGTTATTTCCCAGTACACCTGGCAAATAACGAACCATTGCTTCAATTAATACCATTGCAGGAAGTTCTCCCCCCGCGACCACATAATCTCCAATCGATATTTCTTCGTCGACCTCTGCATCAAGTACTCGTTGATCGATTCCCTCATATCGTCCTGTCAGTAACACTAGGGCTGGCACTCCCGCAAGCTCACGAACCTTTTCTTGGGTCAGCGTCCGCCCTTGGGGGCTCAAATAAACAACCTTTCCATTAGCCTCTAACTTTGCCGCCCTTAGCGCCCGAGACAGCTGCGGCGCCTGCATGACCATCCCCGGCCCCCCGCCATACGGACGATCATCTATCCTTCGATAATTATCTTCAGCGTAATCTCTTGGATCCCATAATCCAAGCTCCAAATGCCCTCTTTCGATAGCGACCCGCGACATGCCGCAGTCTTCAACGGCCCTGAACATCTGCGGGAAAATGGTCACGACATCTATTCGCACTTTTTGCCGTCCATAAGATGACCGTTTACCTGATTGTCAAAAATCAACGCTCCAATCTACAGTAATCTTTCCATTGTCCAGGTCGACGTGCGTCACCGCGTTTTTTGTGTAGGGAATAAGTCGTTCCCGATCACCCTTCACAACCAACACATCGTTCGCCCCTGTCTCTATCAAACTTGTCACTTTCCCAAGCGGCTCGCTATCAAGATTGAAAACCTCGAGACCTTGCAATTGAAACCAGTAAAACTCTCCAGAATCTGCTGCGATCAGCCAATCCGGATATACCGCAACTTCTATCCCCCTGAGCTTTTCTGCATCGTCCCTGTCATTACAATCCATAAGTTTTGCAATCACGGTTTTTCCATGCACCTGACCTAATTCAACCTGGCATTCAGTCCATTTTTGCTCATGACCTAACAACCAACGAGGGTGATTTAAAATATCGCCTCGATGACGGGAATAGTCGAAAATTTTGACCCAGCCCTTTACGCCAAACACCCCGCTAATTTTTCCAAGAATTAGCGGTTTAGCTTTTTGCCCAGTCATGAATTTGCTCCATCAAAACAGAGCAGAAACCGATTACGCCGCTGATGCTTCCATATTTTTCAAAAGACTGGCAACGCGCTCTGATGGTTGGGCACCCTGACTAATCCAGAAATCTGCTCGCTCGCGATCAAGACGTAACGACTCTTCGCTTTTAGCTGCCATTGGATTAAAGAAGCCAATCCTTTCAATGAAACGACCGCGTGGCTGACGTCGTCGATCAGATACTACAATTGAGTAAAAAGGCCGCTTTTTTGAGCCGCCGCGGGCGAGCCGTATGGTCACCATGAACAAAATCCTCTAAAAAATCGTTTAAACGCGCGGATTTTACCATAGAAAATCCTTGAACTGTTCTTGCTAGCCCGCTTTTATTGAAACGGAAACCCTGCCCCGCCAGGCCCGCCCATGCCCTTTAATTGACCGAGCATTTTTGACATTCCCCCTTTGCCTTTCATTTTTTTCATCATTTTCTGCATTTGGGCGAACTGTTTCAGCAATCGATTGACGTCCTGGACCTGCGTTCCCGAACCCGCAGCAATTCGCCGCTTACGGGAACCTTTCATAACAGCTGGAAACAATCGCTCATGGGCTGTCATCGAATTAATGATCGCGATGAGGCGGGTCGTCTCCCCGCCCATCGCCTGATTTTTGACTGCCGCGGGCAAATTGGATGCTCCAGGAAGCTTATCCATCAGGCCGCCGAGTCCACCCATGCTTTCAACCTGAAGAAGTTGCTCTCGAAAATCCTCAAAATCAAACCCTTTCCCCTTTTTTAATTTCGCCGAGATCTTCCGAGCTTTTTCCTGGTCAACATTACGCTGAACCTCCTCAACCAAGCCGACGACATCCCCCATCCCCAAAATTCGAGACGCCACCCGATCCGGATAGAAGGGTTCAAGTGCCTCTGTCGATTCCCCCATACCAAGAAACTTAATAGGCTTTCCAGTCACCTGGCGTATCGAAAGTGCAGCGCCACCACGAGCATCGCCATCTGCTTTAGTTAGAATGACTCCTGTCAGTGACAGTGCTTGATCAAAAGCGGCGGCACTGCGAACAGCATCTTGCCCCGTCATGCTGTCGACAACGAACAAAGTCTCGATCGGACTTACGACGTCATGCAACGCGCGTAACTCCTCCATCATCTCGTCGTCGACATGCAGGCGACCTGCCGTATCGATGATCAAGACGTCGTGGGCTTTTACTTTTGCGTGCTCGAGCGCGCTCTCCGCGATTGCCTTCGGTGTCTCGCCTTCGTTCAAAAAATCGACATTGACTTGAGAGGATAGTTGTCGAAGTTGTTCAATCGCGGCCGGTCTGTAGATATCAACACTCGTAAGCAAGACCCGCTTTTTTTCTTGGGTTGAAAGAAGATAAGCAAGCTTTGCTGCAGTGGTCGTCTTACCAGCCCCCTGAAGACCTGCAAGTAACACCACAGCAGGTGGGCGAGCAGCAAGATTGAGGCGCTCGTTCGCAGCACCCATCAAATTCACCAGCTCATCGTTAACGATCTTGATGAAGGCTTGCCCAGGAGTCAGACTGGTCAGGACCTCAGCGCCAACGGCACGAATCTTTACATCTTCAAGAAAGCCCTTGACGACAGGTAGCGCAACATCAGCTTCAAGCAGTGCAATTCGGACTTCGCGCAATGCCTCACTAATATTTTCGTCGCTTAATCTTCCACGACCCGTGAGATCCTTAAAAGTCGCTTTTAAACGATCGCCTAGTTGAGAGAACATACGATAATCATGCCCTTTTTAAATGAAATATGACTTGGGTTAATGTATTGCGAAACGCTTACGTTTAACGCATACGTTAAACTTAATCTTTAAACCGAACACCATTTTACACCCAAGGTCGTTTCACCCTGATCAATCGTTTGAAAACTTATCGCCTTTAATTCCAAACTAACATGATTAATTTATTTAATTTTTCTGCAATGGCGCTGTACCTTGGCGCTTGGATCCTTTTGCTCCGAGAACTTTCCAACCAGAAAAAATCTGTCTCACGCCCCTTTGAAATCATGTTTACCTATCTTGCTGTTATTGCCCACGGGTTAACGCTCGCACCCCCGATTCTTCTTGCGGAAACACCTAATTTGGCGCTAGGCACAACACTTTCTCTGATTGTATTTCTAATTGTCACTTTGTTTCTTATTGTTCGCTACTTTCAGCCTATTTATTCGCTGGGATTGCTTGTTTTACCTATCGCATTCAGCGCCGTCGCCATTGGTTGGTGGATACCGGGTCCGACGTACCTATCCCAACTCGGTGGTGCGGCAGGACTCATGCATGTCACTGGCGCGGGACTTGCCTACGCCCTTTTAAGTCTCGCGCTAGCACAAGCGCTCTTGTTGGGTTTTCAGGATAAGCGACTGAAGCAAAAACAATCCTTAAGCCTCGATATGGCGTTTCCCCCAATCCAGACGATGGAAGTCACCTTATTTCAAATGGTTTATTCTGGCTTTGGCCTCTTAACCCTTACTTTGATCAGTGGCGTTTTATCTTCTAATGACATGTTTGGCGAAAGTTTTTTGTTTAACCACCACACTGTACTCGCCCTGCTTGCCTGGATCAGTCTTTTAGGGCTTGTGTTGGGAAGAATATGCCTCGGTTGGCGAGGCCGGATTGCGATCATATGGACGGGCCTGGGATTCACCCTTCTGGCACTGGGTTATTTTGGCTCCCGATTTGTTCTTGAAATTATTCTTTAACGCTAGATCCCAAGACGATCCAAAAATCCATACCACCCTACAGAAGCGGACAGGAACCATGGGTTACCGTAGTAGCCGGGGCGGGTTCGAAAAGGTAAGTCAGAAAGCACCGTGCGTCCCGCTTCTTGCCCCATGATTTGCTGACCCAGTCTTGTGCCGAAATAAGTGGAAAGCGCAACACCTGATCCACAATACCCCATTGAGTACCAAATACCGTCATGTCGCCCAATATGCGGCATGTGCTGGAACGTCCAACCGACAAATCCCATCCAGGAGTGGCTGATTTTCGCTGTTCGCAGCTGTGGGAAAATCGCAGTCATGTGTCTGTGGAGTCGGGGCGCGCTAATCCGAGGATCAGTCTCGTTGAGAGATACCCGGCCGCCAAATATTATTCGCCTGCCATCGGGAGACAATCGAAAATAAACAACAATGCGGCGGGAATCCACCACCATGCGATCTCGGGGTATCAGCGATCGGGCGACATCGTCACCAAGGTCTTCTGTCGCGATCATATAACTCCCGATCGAAAAAACCCGTCGATGGAGCCAAGGTGTTAATCGGGATGTATAGCCATTTGTTGCGACCACAACCTCGGCAGCATGTACCGCACCACGTGACGTCTGAATATCGAAACCTGCACCCTTTGACCGCTTCGAAACCCCAAGCGCTTCAGTGAAGCCCTCCACTATGACCCCCGCTTCCCGCACTTTCCCGAGAACGCCTCGATGGTAGGCTGCAGGATCCACAGAAGCAAACTGCGTTTGAACAATTCCGCCGTGATAAAAATCCGAACTTATCTCTTCACGTTGATCCTCTCGTTGCACTAACTGCGCATCGACTTCCAAGCCTTTCTGCTGCGCGTTGATCTTACGTTTAAGTTTTTCAAAATGCCTGGGAGAGTGCGCGCCGTAAAATCGCCCACACACCCGATAATCACAATCGATTCCTTCCTCCTGTATGAAATCACCAATCGAGCTAATCGCCCGAAGCCCTTCGCGGTGGGCCTCGAAAGCCGTGTGCGACCCATGATCTTTTGCGAGCGCGTCGAAATCAGGCTTGATTCCCGTCGAGATTTGTCCACCGTTTCTGGAACTGCACCCCCAGCCCGGCTCGTTTGCATCAATCACCAGTGTCGATTTTCCGCCGCGCGCCGTCTGCAATGCAGCGCAAAGCCCTGTGTAGCCTGAACCAATAATCAGGACATCAACATTCTTAGGCAACGGTGCAGGATCAGGGTTGTCCAGAGGCGAACGATCCCACCAAAAAGGTCGATCCTTAAAATCATGCGAAAAAAGATCATCTGTAGATTTCGGCATTCACAATCTCATTTTATTTTAATAAGGTCATTTGCCTTAAAGCCATTCGCTCACCTGATAGTTCGCGTTTGAGAGCCAATCAGGATTGATATCGACGCCCCACCCGGGTGCCTCGCTCACGGTAATATGACCCGCATCAATCTCGTACGGCGATTTTACAAAAAGGCCTTCTTGCCACGGGTAATAATCGGCACCTTCAATTGAAAATTCCAGATACTTACCCGCATTAGGGATAGCTCTAAGAAGATGCATCGTAAATAAGGTGACCATTGACAGGTTTGCACAGTGGGGCGTGCAAGGTAAATTTCTTGCTGCCGCCATCTCTGCGACCTGCATTGCCCGCAATATTCCACCGACGTAGCAAACATCGGGCTGCACAATATTCACCGCCCCCATCGAAATCATTCGTTTCCAAGTAGGGAGTTCGCAATCCTGCTCACCACCTGTCACTGCGAGCGTAAGCGCTTGGGTAACTTCACGGGTTTGCTCGAGTTCCCAGTACGGGCAGGGCTCTTCAAAGTGCTCAACCCCGTTGTCTTCCAGTCGGTAGCCAACCTCGATCGCACGTTGAGGGCTAAAGCCACTGTTGGCATCCACAAGAAGAGATACATGATCGCCAAGTGTGCGCCTTATTTGGGGGACAATTGCCTCAGTTCGACCTGGCCATTCATCAACGTCGCGCCCGCACTCCGCACCCACCCGAAATTTGAAGGCATCGTAACCCAGTTCTTCTTGAAGCTTTTTAAATCTCAGCGCTTCATCGTCAGGTGTGATGTCACGACGCATGCTTGAAGCATAGACCCGAAGATCTCCAGGCGTGCCGCCAAGCAATTCACAAACACTTTTTTCTTCAACACGACCTTTTCGATCCCAGAGAGCCGTCTCAAGACCGCCTAGTGCGCGGCGGAGATAAGAGCCTGGAAACTTATGTTCTTTCTGAGGGATATCGTCAACAAGACTTTGGATCTCGTCGGGGGACTGTCCAAGCGCCCAAGGCGCCACCTGGCGGTGAAGCACCTGGGCACTGATGTCTGCATTGTAAGGCGCGACCTGGCCCCAGCCGAAACTCTCGTCCTCGCAAGTCACCCGCACAAAGGAGACGTACTCCTGACTAAAAGTTTCGATCCGGGCAATAGAGGGATAATGCGAACTGACTGGCACGTTATCGCTCCATTTTGATAGTGTTATTTTTTGACTGTACTTTAAAATCAAGGATTCTCATATTTTCTTTCTCGCGCAACTTGGGTCATTTATCTAGGCCATGCCAGTTTCGAGCCTAATCGTAACATCTCATTTCAATTGATCGATACACACCGCGATGACCGAATACTTTTATCGTCGTAGTCTTTAAATTTTTATCGAACCACCCCTGTAACACCAACCAACATGAATACAGTCTCGCGAAGTTCTCCCCAACAGCAAGTTGCCGGCGTCTTGATCCTGCTTATGATTTTTTCATCTGTGCTTGGGGCATCGGGACTTCAGGACTTCCTCTGGATATCAGGAATCAGCGCGTTGGTCGCGCTCATTCTTTTATGGCCCCGAATGAGTCGCACTCAGCACATTCAATGCGGGATATTTTTTGGTGTGGGTTTCCTCGGTTTAGGCCTCGCCTGGGTAAACGGCTATCGTGAAATCCCCATTCAAAGATTCATCACCCAAAATCATCTATTAATTAGCTTGCTTTCAGCCGTGAGCTTTCTAAGATTAATTACAGATACTCGCCTAGAGACGCCTGAAGTCATTAAAACGGGGAGCAAGGCATTCTGGCAAACGATTGGCGGTGTTCACCTTTTTGCGTCAGTAATTAATATATCGGCATTTATTATCTTCGGCGATGCGCTAAAAAAAAATGGGCGCCTCGATCGAACAACCGCTACCTCGATTCAACGAGGGTTTGCACTCGCTGCACTCTGGTCCCCGTTTTTTGCAGCAATGGGAACCTGTCTGCTTTATGCCCCGGGGTCAAAATGGACTCATTTACTTCCACTATCTATTCCCATTACCGTGCTGGGCCTTACGATTACCTGGGCGGAACACCGCTTCAGAAAAAACGGAAACTTGGATCTTTTTAAAGGATATCCAGTTAATTTTCACGCACTGTGGGTTCCCTCACTGATGGTGGTTTGCGTTCTTATCGCGCACAACATCCTGCCCCAAATATCGGTCCTGGTGCTTGTATCGGCATTATCGATCAGCATCACAACCGTCGTGCTTATCGCTAAACGACACCTTCTTCCCGCGTTGAAAACGATCCAAGATTTCAGTCAGAACCGACTGCCTGATATCTATGGCGAACTGGCCCTTTTTTTCAGCACCGGCGTTATGGCGACAGGAATTACGGTCTTCATTGGACAGGCACCGCTTACATTTGGCATTGAAGCGTTCACGCCTGCTATTGCCGTAATTGTGATGGGCGTTCTATTGCTTCTAGCGTTTATTGGCGTCCATGCGATTGTGAGCATTGTCGCAGCTTCTGCGATTCTGCTACCGCTTAATCCAGATCCACTCATGCTCGCGCTGATATTTTTGGTCACGTGGTCCGTAGGATCGACCGGGGGACCCATTTCTGGATTAAACCTCGCGATGCAAGGGCGATACGGTATCACCGCTTTTCAGTGCTTCGCCTGGAACATTATCTACACGCTAATCATCTTCATCGGCTCCAGCATCTTGATATTGACGATTTTTTAACCTGCTAACCAAGGTTATTCTGGAGAGAGATACCATCGATATTCAAGCGGCGTGAATTCTTGGGAAAACGCATCCAATTCCGTTTGTTTGCATTCTTTATAAAGTCGGGAATACGACTCCCCTAAATAACCCGACAAAGAATCGCCCTTGGAAAATTGATCCAATGCAGCTTGCCAGGTAAAGGGCATTTGAGAATCAAGTTCAGCACCCGCATTATCCGCTCGCGGTTCTGGCGGCGTAATTTCATTAATCAACCCATGATGAACACCCGCGAGTACAGCCGCTAGTGCCAGATATGGATTTGCGTCAGCTCCTGCAACCCGATGCTCAATGCGCTTCGATTCGGGCGAACCCGCGGGAACCCGCAGGGCAACCGAGCGGTTATTGTATCCCCAGGTGGCTGCCGTGGGTACATAGAGATTTGGCGCAAAACGACGAAATGAATTCACATTCGGCGCGAAAATAGCCATCGATTCTGGCAACAACTCAAGAGCGCCTGCAACGGCATGCCGAAGCTGATCGTTACCCTCTTCTGATCCATCATTGAAGATATTCTTACCATCGCCATCCAGTATGCTCACGTGAACATGAAGTCCATTGCCCGCGCCGTCGGGATACGGTTTTGCCATAAAGCTGGCGACTGCACCATGCTTTCTCGCAATTCCTTTAATAACGCGCTGCAAAAGAATGGCATCGTCAGCAGCCTTTAGCGGATCGTCAACATGGTTAAGATTGATCTCATATTGGCCCACTGCATACTCAGCAGTTGTGGCCCCGACCGGAATATCCTGAACTCGACAGATCGTCTCGACCTCGTTCAGGAACCCCGTAAAACCGTCCAGATCGGCGAGGCTATAAACCTGTGTTGCAGTTGCCTGCCGGCCCGTCTCTGGCAGCACCGGTGGCGTCGGCTGATTCGTCTCGGCGCTTGACGCATCCAGTAAATAGAACTCCAATTCAAGCGCAACAACAGGGTTGAGGCCAGATGCATGAAAACGCTCGACCACTTTTTTTAAAACGTGCCGCGGATCGACTTCGCAGGGAGAGCTGTCGAGCTCATAAAGGCATCCCATCACCTGAGCAGCCCCTGGCCCTACCCATGGTGTCGGTTTGAGCGACCCTAATACCGGCCAAATCTGGACGTCAGGGTCTCCATCAGAAAATCCTCGACCCCCCGCATCAGTACAATTGCCATTTACATCTAATAAGTATATCGAGCTGGGTATTTGTAAGCCTTCGGTATAGAGCTTATCGAATTGATCACGACTAATCCGTTTTCCGCGGATGATGTTACATAGATCCGGGAGGAGCACATCAACATATTCGCAGTCTGGGTGGGATTGCAAAAATGCTTCAAACTCGGCCTTTAGTTCTGACTGGTGTTGCATAACTTAATTCAGTTTGTTTAAGCCAGTATCATATCGTTCTGAAAGCTGGCGTGCATGGGTCTCTTTGGAGAGTGAGATACTAATCACTGAAATAACCAACCAGATCAACATCAACGAGAATCCAAGCCGATAGCTCTCATATCCATACGTCCGTAGCCCGCTCGCATCAAATCCCCCTTGCCATAACTTATCCAGCAACCAGCCGATGAGCGGTTGCAGGATCATTGGTCCGCACATCACACCCATATTCACCACGCCTGATACCGTCCCGGAAAGACTGATCGGCACCGATTCTTTAGCTTGGGTAAACCCAAGAATCATCCCACCCGAAAAAAATCCTGCGCCCAACAAAGAAACGACCAGCGCCCATAAAGGCAGTCCGGGCATCAGAATAACTAAAGACCAGCATCCGAGCGCGAGAAGTGCCCCGCTGAGATAGAGGATACGCCTGTTTTTCAATCTCTCGGAAAAAAGTCCGAACAGGGGCCCGCTGAAGGCCCACGACAACATAATCCCTGAACATAGCATAGCGGCTATGTTTGTTGGCAACTGGTAGACATCTGTTAAAAACGGCATACCCCAGAGTCCAGAGAATGCGAGAACTGAGCCCACAATACCACCGGGCGCGAGCGCCAAGAGCCATGTATTGCGATACGCAAACACAGATTTCAAATTTTGCAGCTCGCCCGCCCTGCGGGAGGTTGAACGACCTTGTTCAACATAGGACGCAAAACCCTTTTCGGTCGGATCATCTCTAACGATAAACCAAACGGCTAAGGCGAGAAAAAGCCCAATCGCAGAAACCACGAGCGTTACAACGCGCCAGCCAACCGCGTCACTGGCTAAATGAAGCGGCACGCCAGCGAAAACGGCACCCATCATTCCCGCAACCAATAACAGGCCAGCAGCAAGCGAGAATTGCTCCGTCGGCAGCCAATGTGTTGCGAGTTTAAGTGTGCAAACAAATCCTACCGCCACCGAGCCTCCGATTAAAAACCTTCCAAGACCTGCCCAGAATAAAGATGGTGCGAGTGCAAAAAGTATCGCGCCCAGCGTGCTGATAAATATTCCGCCTATCAGCAGACGACGCGGTCCTACCCGATCCGCGATCAGGCCGGTCGGAATCTGCATCGCCACATAAGAATAAAAATAAAGAGCAGATAGACTGCCTAAGGATGTTGCATTTAACCCAAAATCGACACTCAGTTCCCGATGCAAAACGGCAGGCGCGACCCGATGGAAAAATCCTAACAAAAATAAGCCGGCACCCAGACCCCACACGGACCACGCCAGCGCCGCGGGAGGGGGGTTTCTGGGAATACTCATATTAGGGATTTCATTAGAAGAATCGCCTTTAAATCTCGTTGATTTTTCACTTCAGATTATCGTTAGATATCGACTACAATCGAGTATTATGTCTCTTGCACGCCGACTTTAGTTTTATTGTTTTTGCTCATCTAATATTCATGAACCCTATTTCAATTCGTCGTCTCACGAGATGAAAATGCCTTTACAGATCGATTCTTAAATGAAACCCTATTCTGCGTGGAAAGTGTTCCTGAATGGCATGAACGGCCAAAAAGGATGGACGCGTGCCTGGCGAGACCCTGAGCCTAAAAAGGAATATGACGTCATCATCGTTGGCGCAGGCCTCCACGGACTCGCCACCGCATACTACCTCGCAAAAAACCACGGTGTCACGAATATCGCGGTCGTGGAAAAAGGCTGGCTTGGCGGGGGAAACGGAGGAAGAAACACCACGATTGTCAGATCAAATTATATGATGCCCGGAAATCGGGAGTTCTATGAGCACTCACTCAAGCTCTGGGAAAATCTGAGTCACGATCTAAATTACAACGTAATGTTCAGTCAGCGCGCTCATGTCAGTCTGCTGCACAGCCCTGCAGCAAGAGATGCCGCTGCACGTCGGTATAACACGATGCGATTAACAGGTACGGACGGTGAGCTGTGGGATCTTCCCACCCTTAAGCGGAACATTCCACACCTCAATTTTGATGCTGATGCTCGCTTCCCAATTACCGGCGCGATGGTTCAACCTCGAGCAGGCACGGCTCGTCATGATGCGGTAGCGTGGGGTTACGCGCGGGGTGCAGATCAATATGGCGTTGATATTCTGCAGAATCGAGAAGTGATTGCCGTCCATCGGGACAGTGGGAAAATCACCGGTGTCGAGACAACCCGAGGTCTTATCAAGGCGAAAAAAGTGGGATTCGCTGTCGCGGGCAATACCTCCCGACTCTGGCGAATGACAGATCTGGGTCAGTTACCCATAGAGTCTCACAAGCTTCAAGCATTTGTCTCAGAGCCTCTCAAACCCCTACTTGATCATGTGGTCGTTTTTGGAGTGGGTGGCGCTCATTTCTATATCTCCCAGTCTGACAAGGGCGGAATGGTTTTTGGAGGCGACCTGGACTGGTATAAGTCGTATGCTCAACGCGGCAACCTTCCCATTGTTCAGGATGTGGCCGAATGCGCGACGTCAGTACTGCCCTGTCTTGGCCGTGTGCGCCTGCTTCGCCACTGGTCAGGCGTAATGGATATGTCAATGGATGGATCTGCATTCATCTGCAAAACACCAATTAACAATCTCTACCTTAATGCAGGGTGGAACTATGGCGGGTTCAAAGCAAGTCCCGCATCCGGATGGTTCTTCGCGGACCTCATCGCGAATGACCGACCCGACCCTGTAATACAAAACTTTACGCTAGACAGATTCTCCCGAGGTATTAATATCGATGAGCGGGGTGCGGGACCCGATCCAAAACTTCATGGCTGAATAATCTGATGCTCCGAATACAGTGCCCCTTTTGCGGTCTTCGTGACCATAGCGAGTTCAGTTATGGCAGCGATGCCTCGGTTGAATATCCGCCGCTCGATGGCTCTCAAGAGGCGTGGCATGACGCCGTATTCCAAAGAGAAAATATCGATGGTGTCCAATTGGAAACTTGGCAACATACATTAGGGTGTCGAATGTGGATTGTCGTGGAACGCAACACACGGACGCATGACATCCTCTCTGTTCGACCCGCCCACGACGGAATGGCTCAAGCGCTCAACACGTCTCTAATTACCGAGCCTGACCAATGAATACGCGTAGATTACCCACCGGCGGACAAATTAATCGCGCCAAACCATTAGAGTTTGAGTGGGACGGCAAACCCCTGGCGGGATATGAGGGTGACAGTCTCGCATCTGCTTTATTGGCAAGTGGTGAAACCATTCTCGGTCGCAGCTTCAAATATCACCGCCCGCGTGGACTGATGTCTGCCGGCGTCGAAGAATCAGGCGCAATCGTGACTATTGGTACTGGAGCCCGAAGAGACGCAAATGTTAAAGCAACCTCCCAGGCACTGTACGACGGCCTAGTTGCAAAAGGACAAAATGCCTGGCCCAGCGTTCGAAACGATTTTGGCGCCGTTAATAGCCTCTTCGGCCGGTTCTTTAGCGCCGGTTTTTACTACAAAACTTTCATGGGGCTGCCGCCGTTTGAGTGGGGCAAGGGAACTGGCGCATGGATGTGGTACGAAAAAATAATTCGAAAGGCGGCCGGCATGGGGACAGCATCGCGAGAAGCTGATCCCGATGCCTACGAGCATGCAAATGGCTACTGCGATATCTTAGTTGTTGGCAGTGGGCCGGCAGGACGCGCCGCCGCACTCTCGGCGGCGCAATCCGGCTGTGATGTGGTCCTTGTTGAACAAGACTTTGCACTGGGAGGTGAAAGCCTGTCCCGAGTCGAGGAAGCTGACACGCTCTCGCAAGAGTTAGCGGCACTTCGCGCTGCCGGCGTACGACTAATGGAAAATACTACTGCCTTCGGCTTATATGATGGTGGTGTTGCGGGCTTGCTCGAGCGGGTAACCGATCATCTTTCAGCGCCACCGCAGTGGATGCCGAGACAACGATTCTGGACAATGCGGTCCAGATTCACAGTCATTGCATCGGGCGCCCTGGAGCGTCATCTTGCGTTCGGCAATAATGACCGACCGGGGATCATGACCGCAAACGCAGCAAAAATTTATCTCAATCGATATGGAATACTCACGGGTGAGAATATCGTCATCGCCACCAATAACGACTCAGCTTATCTAACAGCATCGAGCCTTTCGAATGCCGGAGCCTGCGTGACATTGCTCGATTCTCGCGAGCAAATCTTGAACTCATCACAATCAGGAGTGCAATCAACCGGCGTCGACGTGAAGTCCGGCATGTCCATCCTAAATGCAAAAGGATCCAAGGGCGTTTATTCAATTGACCTTGCAGAAAAATCTCCTGACGGATGGCGAGCCAAAAATCAAATGGCATGCGACCTTCTCTTGATTTCAGGCGGCTGGTCGCCGGTCGTTAATCTTTTATCGCACCGCGGGCTAAAGCCCGTCTGGGACAGCGTTAACGCGTGCTTTATTGCACCTGATCATCATGAACCTATTGCAATGGCAGGCAGTGCAGCTGGAATTTGGGATCACGCCGGCTGTGTTCAGTCTGGCGAGAAGGCGGCAGATCACGCTGTAGCCCATCTGCATGGCCAGCGAGCTGAAACATCCAGTAAATCCGGAGGATGGCAAACACCCATTGAGGGGCTGTATGAGATTTCGGTATCCGGACACCAACACAAGTCTTTTGTGGATCCTCAGCACGACGTCACTGCCGATGATATTCGACTCGCACATCAAGAGGGATTTGTATCTGTCGAGCATCTAAAACGATACACCACGCTGGGTATGGCAACTGATCAGGGTAAAATGGGAAATGTCATTGGGCTTGCGCTCATGGCGGAAGCGCTTGGAAAAGAAATTCCCGAAGTCGGCACCACCACATTCCGACCCCCCTATACCCCAATTAGTATTGGCGCACTTAAGGGGCGTAATGTGGGCTCCCATTTTCGAGCATTGCGTAGAACGCCATTGCACGATTGGAATTTAAATGCGGGCGGCACAATGACGATGGCCGGGTTATGGCACCGTCCTTGGTAC
>Ga0233439_10001100_pt1 | contig 36056 bp, 36 predicted proteins | sample SI_123_September_6_FD_182713 | JGI IMG/M metagenome (GOLD analysis project Ga0233439, IMG submission 182713) | Seawater microbial communities from Saanich Inlet, British Columbia, Canada - SI_123_September2016_100_MG | ecosystem: Environmental > Aquatic > Marine > Inlet | place: Canada: British... | reverse complement strand
AACAATCCGACACCACATTTGCCGCCACACCCATAATGGGATGGTTGGGGATGTCATCGACCCGTTCGCCCTCAAAATAGGTGGCTCTACCATCGTCCAGGGATGCCAGATATTCTTTACCTGTCAGCATGATCGTTTCCTCTATATTTTCTTGTGGACCGCAGCCCACCAATCTGTTGGCCTTAGGCTAGCATTCTTTGCCCAGGTCGGGTCAATCGTTAACAATGCCCCTTTGGGTCAATCCCCATACTTTTTGTCAAATTCCCAGACGTCTTCAAAGCCCATTAATTTGTTCATATCCTCGAACGGATACAGCTGGTCGGAGACGTCTGTGGAAATGCCGTCTTTCTTCAGGGCACCATAGACATTGCTTAAAACCTGGGCTGTGGCGAGAAAGCCCGTGCCGGGGAAAATAGCCATTTTAAAGCCAATATCCTCAAGCTCTGCGGCGCTCAACAGTGGTGTGCGCCCGCCTTCGACCATATTCGCGAAGCAGGGTTTATCGAAATTGGCACAAATGGTCTTCATCTCGTCCAGGGATTCGGGGCTTTCAATGAAGACGATGTCCGCCCCGGCTTTGGCAAATGCCTCACCCCGGCGCAATGCTTCATCCAGACCCAGTGTCGTCCGGCTGTCCGTCCGCGCGATGATCAGGAAATCATCAGACTCCCGCGCTTCTGCGGCGACCTCAATCTTGGTCACCATGTCCTCTATCGGGACAACCCGGCGGCCTAATGTATGGCCGCATTTTTTGGGAAATTCCTGATCTTCGATCTGGATCGCCTGAACCCCGGCTTTTTCATAGCCCCGGATTGTGTGCTGCACGTTCAACGGCCCGCCAAAACCCGTATCCGCATCGGCGATCAGCGGCGTCGTGGTGCGCGAGGTTACTTGGGAGGCGCGGCCAACCATGTCTGTGTAGGTGGCATAACCCGCATCCGGCTGCCCCAGGTAAGAGGCGGCGATGCCGTAACCGGTCATATAAATCGCCTTGAAACCTTTGCTGTCGGCCATGCGGGCTGAAATCAGATCGAAAATGCCGGGTGCCAGGACGAATTCCCCATCCCGGAGGCACTGCGCGATGGTCTTTTTCTGTTCACTCATGTCGTAACATTCCCTTTTAGTCTTCCCATTGCGGGGGGCGCTTTGCCAAAAACGCGGCGATACCCTCGCGAAAATTATTAGTTCCTGCCAGCCTGGCCGCCAAATCTGCTTCCAATGCCAAGCCGCCCTCAAAATCAATGCTGCCGCCCAGGGTAATGCTTTGACGGATGGCCGCCAATGCCTCGGGTGGTTTTTCCGCCAATTTTTCCCCGTAGGCCTGTACTGTCTCCCGCAGGCTTTCGGGTGCGACGAGTGTATCTACCAGGCCTATTTCAAGGGCTTTAGTGGCAGAAATGATGGCGCCGTCATAAAGCAGCCGGATCGCCTCTGGCCGTCCGATCAGCCGGGCCAGGGCCTGAGTCGCGCCCACGGGCGGAATGAAGTTGATATTAATCTCCGGCTGGCCCAGACGGGCATCTGAGGCTGCAAAGCGCAAATCGCAATGCAAGGTCATCTCCAATCCACCACCCACCGCAGTGCCGTGAATGGCGGCGAGCAACGGCTTTTCGGAATGGCGCAGGGTTTTCACCAGAATATGTAACCGATCCACCCATTCAACCATTTCGTTGGCTGCCATCTCCTTAAAAACACCGATATCCGCACCAGTTGAGAAAAACCGGTCCAGGGCCGAGGCCATGACGATGGCGCGAACGTCCCGGTCCGCCAGATGCTGTTCCACCCCCCGCTGAACCTCCCGCATCATGTCCCAATGAAAGGCATTGATCGGTGGGCGGGCAAATTCCAGCCATCCAACCCGATTTACGGTGGTTAGTTTGACGTGTTCATAGTCACTCATGTCAGAATCCCTAAGTTGATCGAGCCAAAACCTGGTAGGGGTCTTTAATGCTGTTGCCCCGGCTGCTAGTTTGTTCCCTATTGTAATCCGAATTGTGAGCAAACATGCATTCCTTCCGTTTTGAACCTGCCGATCTGCCGCCCGAAACTGCGGCGATCCGCCAGGAGGTCCGGGATTTCCTGGATAAGAACCTCTCTGATTATCCCGCCGTCATGCGGGCCCGGTCCTGGGCCGGCTATGACGCGGAATTCAGTGCCAAAGTGGGTCAGGCCGGTTTCCTGGGCATGACCTACCCAAAGGAATATGGCGGCCATGGCCGCACCGCGTTTGAGCGCTATGTGATGTTGGAGGAGATGCTGGCCGCAGGCGCGCCGGTGTCGGCCCATTGGATCGCGGATCGGCAAAGCGGGCCGCTGATATTGGAATTTGGCACCGAAGATCTGAAACAGCGTATCGTCCCCGCCATTGCCAAGGGCGAGGCGTTTTTCTGCATTGGTATGAGCGAACCGGATTCAGGCTCTGATCTCGCCTCAATCCGCACCAAGGCGACGCGCACGGACGGCGGCTGGTTGATCAACGGTACCAAGGTTTGGACCTCCGGTGCGCATTTAGTGCACTACATGATCGCCCTGGTTCGCACCAACCCGGAAGCTGAGAAAAAGCACGAGGGGATGTCCCAGATCCTGATCGATCTGCGCAACACCGACGGCATTACTATCCGCCCCATCAAGAACATGGCGGGGGAAGAACATTTCAACGAATGTGTGTTTCAGGACGCCTTCGTGCCCGATGCCAATATTATTGGCACCGAGGGTCAGGGCTGGGCCCAGGTGATGGCCGAGCTGGCCTTCGAACGCTCCGGGCCGGAACGTTATATGTCGTCTTATCAATTGATCCTGGAACTATTGAACGAGGTTTCAAAAAACCCAGGGCCCGCCAGTGCCATGGCAGCGGGCCGTCTGGTGGCCCATTTGTCGACATTGCGGAATATGTCCATCTCGGTGGCGGCGAAATTGCAATCGGGCCAGGACCCAGCCCTTGATGGATCCGTGGTTAAGGAACTGGGTACGCTGTTTGAACAATCTGTTCCGGTGATCGCCCATCAAACCTTTGATCGGGAACCCAGTCCCGAACATGGGGATGATTTCGCCCAAACCTTGGCCTATGTCACCCAGGCGGCACCTTCATTTTCACTGCGCGGCGGCACCCGCGAGATTTTACGGGGCATTATTGCCCGGGGATTGGGCCTGCGATGAGCGAAGCGATGAGTGGCGATAGCGAACTGCGGACGATCCTGGGCGATCAGGTCAACCGCCTGTTGGCCGATCGGATCAGCAAAGGCAATTTGGAGGCGGCGGAGGCCGGCGCATCGCAAAACGAATTGTGGCAGGCGATTGAGGAAAACGGCCTGCCTATGGTCCTGGTGCCGGAAGACAATGGTGGTGTCGGCGGCGGTTGGGATGAGGCCGAGGTGGTCATGCGCGCCGCCGGTAAATACCAGGCCCCGGTGCCGCTTGTGGAAAGCATATTGGCCGGCTGGTTATTGTCCCAGGCCGGGCTGGATATGCCTACGGGCATGCTCTCCATCGCGCCCGTGCGCGCGGATGAGGCGTTGAGCATTACAAAGGACGGCCGTCTAACAGGCACGGTGACCCGTGTGCCCTGGGGCAGAAATGTCGGGCATCTGGCTGTGTTCTGCCGTTGCGAGGGCGCAGGGACGATTGCGCTGGTCGCTGGCGATGCCTGGTCCGTCACCCTGGAAGATCGTAATATCGCGGCGGAACCACGGGACACCCTGGCCTTCGATGGCCCGGCAATTGCCTTTGCGCCGCTGCCGGAAGAGATTGATCCTGATCGTCTGTTTGCCTTTGGCGCACTGGCGCGTTCCAGCCAGATTTCCGGTGCCCTGGAATCCATCCTGGAACAGACCGTACAATATGCCAACGACCGTACCCAATTCGGCCAGCCCATTGGCAAATTCCAGGCGGTGCAGCAGGAATTGGCCCGAATGGCCGGCGAAGTTGCGGCAGCCGGCGCTGCGGTGGAAAGCGCCTCCCGTGCCGCCGACCGGCGGGGCAGTGGAGCCGGGTTCGAGATGGCGGTCGCTAAAATCCGCGCGTCCGAGGCTGCGTCTATCGTGGCCGGGATTACGCATCAGACCCACGGTGCCATTGGCTTTACCTACGAGCATTCGTTGCATTTTGCCACCCGGCGGCTGTGGTCCTGGCGGGCGGAATTCGGTTCGGAAAATTATTGGGCGGAACATCTCGGCCGATCCCTGGCCAGCCATGGCGGTCAGTCCCTTTGGCCCTATTTGGTCGATAGATAATGCGTAAGGAAGATTATGACACATAAGATCAAGACGACCGTCGTTGGTTCCTACCCGGTGCCGGCCTGGCTTGCCGCGGCCCCCTCGGAACAGGCCCTGACCGATGCCACGCGCGTGGTGCTCCACACACAGGAACAGGCCGGGATCGATCTGGTCTGCGATGGGGAGATGTACCGCTTTGACGTCAACCATCCCGAAACCAACGGCATGATCGAATATTTCGTCCGGCCCATGGGCGGTATCCGCACAGACATCGAATTTAGTGAATTGCTGGACTATCGCAGCCAGGAAGGCATGGGTTTTCGCCGCCGTCCGCCCGCCGTGGTGGATGGTCCCATCAATGGCGGCAGCCTGGATCTGCCCGGCGCGTGTGAGGCGGCCAAGGTGCTGACCGAAAAACCGTTGAAATTCACTATGACCGGGCCGCATATGCTGGCCAAAACCGTCGTCGATCAACATTATGGCGATGTCGCACAAGTGGCCGATGCCATCGCCGATGCTCTGGCCGAACAAGTGCGCCATTGCAAGGCGGATGTAGTGCAGCTGGACGAGGCGAACCTGCCCGGCCATCCGGACGAATGGGAATGGGCCGCCGCCGCGATCAACAAGGTGCTGGATGCGATCCCCGGCCCCGGTGTCGGCGCGGTGCATCTTTGCTTCGGCAACTACGGCGGCCAGACCATTCAGCAGGGCAGCTGGGATAAACTGTTGGGTTACCTCAACGCCCTGCATGTGGATCACATTGTGATGGAGAATGCCCATCGTCCCGTCGAAGAACTGGCCGCCTTTAAGGGTCTGCGGCCAGAGATCGGCATGGGTATGGGCGTGGTCGATATCAAGCGCACGGATATTGAAAGTGCGGATGCCATTGCCCGGCAGATTGAGGCGGCGGAAAAATTATTGGGCGAAGGCAGGGTAAAATATATTCATCCCGATTGCGGTTTCTGGATGCTGCCGCGCAATGTAGCGGACGGTAAAATTCGGGCCCTGGTCGCGGGCCGTGATCTGTTCGAGGGCAAGTGATCGCCATGACAGACGTGCGCGACTGGTTAGCTTTGCGGCAGGAAGATGCGTTGGAGCCTGACCTGCCCATCTGTGATCCCCACCATCATCTGTGGGAATTCCGCGAGGCAACATTTGACCGCTATCTGTTTGAAGATCTTCTGGCCGATATAGGCGGCGGCCACAATGTGGTCAGCACGGTCTTTATGGAGTGCGAGGCGTTCTACCGCGCCAAAGGGGACCGGGACATGGCGGCAGTGGGCGAGACGGAATTCGTCAACGGCGTTGCCGCGCAATCCGCTTCGGGCCTTTATGGCAATACTCAGGTTGCCGCCGCCATCGTCGGTTATGCGGATTTGCGTTTGGGGGAAAGGGCGCGGGATATATTGCAGGCACATATTCAAGCAGGCGGCGGCCGTTTTCGTGGTGTCCGCCATGCCTCCGCCTCCGACCCGCACGACGGCGTTCTTGGTGCCGATCATACCAATCCCAATGGTGATGTGTTTTACGATGATGGCTTTCGCCAAGGTTTTGCCCAGCTGGCACCGTTGGATATGAGCTTTGATGCCTGGCTCTACCACCATCAGATCCCGGAGCTTCAGGACCTGGCCCAGGCCTTTCCCGACACCGCAATAGTCATGGATCACGTCGGCGGCCCATTGGGTATTGGCCCTTATGTGGGTAAGCGGGATGAAATATTTGCCACCTGGTCAAAAGATGTCACCGCACTTGCCGACTGTCCCAACGTGCATGTGAAGCTGGGCGGTCTGGCCATGAAGATGACCGGATTTGGCCACCACAAGTTGGCTGAACCGCCCGCATCGGAAGTGCTGGCCGAGGATTGGAAGCCCTACATCATGCATTGTATCGAGGCGTTTGGCCCTGATCGTTGCATGTTTGAAAGTAACTTCCCGGTTGATAAATCCACCTGTGCCTATAACACCCTGTGGAATGCCTTTAAGCGGGTGGTTGCTGATTTCCCGGCCGGGGAAAAGGCGGCGTTGTTCCACGACACCGCAGCACGTTTCTATCGGATCGAGGAATAGACCCATGATCGACCTTTACACTGCCTCTACGCCGAACGGCTGGAAAGCCTCCGTCACCCTGGAAGAGCTGGAACTGCCCTACGAGGTTCATCCCATAAGGTTGAGCGAGGGCGATCAGAAGAGCGAAAGCTTTCTGGCCATGAACCCCAACGGCCGTATCCCCGTCATTGTGGACCGGGAGCTGGATGACTTCGCGGTCTTTGAAAGCGGTGCCATAATGGTCTATCTGGCGGAAAAGACCGGACGCCTCATGCCCACGGATGTCAAAGGTCGCAGTCTGGTCATGCAATGGCTGATGTTTCAGATGGGCGGCGTTGGGCCCATGATGGGCCAGGCGAACGTCTTCTTCCGTTATTTCCCTGAAAAAATCCAACCGGCGATCGATCGCTATCAGAACGAATGCCGCCGCCTGTTCGAAGTGTTGGAAGTTGGCCTGACGGACAAGGAATATCTGGCGGGCGATCTTTCCATCGCTGACATCGCCAATTGGTGCTGGGTGCGCAGCCATAAATGGTCCGGCGTCGAGATTGAGGGTCTGCCGAATTTGCAGGCCTGGCTGGACCGTATGAAAGAGCGCCCCGCCTGCCAGGTGGGCACCAAAATACCCTATGACGATTCAAAGCCGAAAACCGGCACCGGCGAAGGGGCCAAGAAATTCGCCGAAGACGCTCGGAAAATGGTTACCAGGTAGGCGTCTTCGGCTTTATCTACGTTATTGCGGTTGGTCACAAATACAGGCGCATTTGCGGCTGTCCGTCGGAGGTTTTCTCCGGCGATACCCAATCGTTGGTCAGGGTACACGAGACCCGTTGCCGGAAGGACGAAAAGCTGTCGAAGGTGACGACATCCACCGGTTCATCGAAATGAATGGTCACCCGATGCCGGTCGGCTGCCTGCCGTTGAGCAATCGCGATGACCTTGCCTTCGAAAGACTGGCCCAAATAGACACCGCGTACCCGTTTGCCAATCTCCAACGGCGTTTCAACCGGCCCATTGCCAGCCGCGGCATGCAAGGTGTTCCAATCCCGATAGCCCATTTGCCCTGCGACCATCTCCAGGGATTGGCTGTGGGTGATGGGATGGCCGCTTTCATTCAACGTGGCGCGCAAACGTTTGGCCTGGGATTTCAGGCTTTCAATTGATGGGATATTCTCAGTCGTATTCATATCTCGCCTCATGCAGGTTCGCATGTGGTACATGGATTGGTGCCCGCGTTACCATCCAACCACATGACGTTGTGCTGGCGGATAAGTTTGATAACGGCTTCACCGTGGCAATTGCCTGCGGGCGGCAGGGGCCGTAACCCAAGTCGCGCGGAACTTATTTGGGCCAAGCCGTCGTGTCAATATTCTTCGCTGCTATAGGGGTGGTAAATCTTCGGGCGAGGCGGCGTTCTGGGCGGATTTGCTGCGCAGATTGAAAATCGGGCTGTCATCGAGATAGCTGTGGGGGTTAATCACCACATTCCCCGCAACCAGATTGACAGCGCCAAAGATCGGCGGTTCATGGCTTCCCTGCATAACTTTAGAGCCAAATTTATAGACGAACTGATGCAGGGTGGAAAATTGGCTGGACATGGGGATGCCTTTCCAGCTGCCATGCAAGGGGCGGTGCAAATGGCCAAAGAACAAATGCTTTACGCGGCCCGCGCCAATCATCTCGGACAGTTCCTCCCCCCCTTCCAGGCGCAGGGGCGGGTGATGGATAAACAGATAGGTATCCATTTCGGCCTGGCTTTCCAGTTGGCCGGCCAGCCAGTCCAGCCGTTGCCGGCAAATCAGGCCCGTCGTCTTACCTTCATCCAGGGTGTCCATAACGATGAAGCGATTGTCTTCGACAGTGAAGTCGAATTGTACGAAGCCGTTGCCGTCCACCGGCACCTGGGGGAAGATCTCGCAAAATGCCTCCCGGCGATCATGATTGCCCAATAAAAGATAATATGGCGCGTCCAGAACCTTCAGGACCTCGCGCAGGCCTTCGTATTCAGGGATTGTACCTCGGTTGACGAGATCGCCGGTCATCATCACGAACGAGATATCGGTAAAATCCCGGTTGATGCATTCGAAGGCGGCGGCCAGGCGATCATGGGGTGACAGGCCGTATAAAGGCCGCCGGTCGGCTGTGATATGCATATCCGTTATGTGGATGAAGCGCATGTTAGTTGTCTTTCAGGCGTGTCATGGCATGCGCTCTATTGGAATAATGGCGCCCGGATATTGGATCACTTGAGCCGCCAATTGATGGCCGGCCGCAGCGGCGGCGGCGGTACTTGCCCCAGTCAGGCGCTGAAAAATATAGGCCGCGTTGAAGCTGTCGCCTGCGGCTGTGGTATCGCTGGCTTTTATATCGGCAAGGGCCGGGATCAATTCGGCAGTCCCGCCTTGCTGGACAAAGCAACCGGCCGCGCCCATTTTCAGACAAACTTCGTCAGCACCCAGGTCCGTTATGCGTTGGGCCGCGGCCTCCCCCCCCATCTCATTATGCAGGATATCAGCATGCAGGGCGCATTCATCGTCCAGGCCCGGCAGGGCGATATGGCAGCGGCGATACATCTGGTCCATGGCGCGGCGGGCGGCGATTTCGTCAGGCCAGCCCCGGGGCCGGTAATTGCAATCAAAGGCGATGCGCGCGCCTTTGGCGACGGCATGGTCCAGGGCACCAAACAACTTTGCCCGATCTGCCATGGGCAGAATGGACAGGGTGATGCCCGATAGATAAATCAAATCATACTCGGCCAAGGCAGCCGTGAGATGTTTGCCGTTTTCACCCTGCATCAGTTCACGGGCGGCGGATGCGCTGCGCCAGTAATGAAAACGCCTCTCCCCCTCGTCATCGGTACGGATCGTATAAAGACCCGGCAGACGCCCCGGCAGGCGCGGGATCCGGTCAGTGCCGATGCCTTCTGCCTGCCAAAAGGCCAGCATCTCATCCGAATAAGGGTCATCGCCCAGGGCGGTCAGGTAATCCACTTTGATACCGTTATCCCGCCCCAGTCGGGCAAGATAGACCGCTGTATTCAAAGTATCGCCACCATACGCCAGTGTCATGCCGCCACCACACCCGTCACTTGGCCGGGCGCTGATTTCAATCATACATTCGCCGATTGCGGCGATTTTCATCTCGTCTGTCATATGGCCGCACTATAGTATCGGGCTCTATGGCAAGCAATGCGGCGAATTGGGAAGCGAAGTGAAAATACATGGCTGAATTGACGATTTCGCAGGTGATGGATCTGGCCACGGTCATTCCGGTTTTAACGGTCAATCGGATTGAGGACGCAATACCCCTGGCAAAGGCTCTGGTGGCTGGTGGCTTGCCGGCGTTGGAGATCACCCTGCGCACGGATGTCGCCCTGGCTGCCATTAAGGCCATTGCAGATGCCGTGCCGGGCGCGGTCCCTGGCGTAGGTACCGTTACCACCGTGGAGGATTTGGCCCAGGCCCGCGCCGCCGGGGCCCGCTTTGCCGTGTCCCCCGGATTGGCAACGGACCTGATCACAGAGGCAGGCGACCTGGCCTTCCTGCCCGGTGTTGCGACGGCCAGTGAGGCCATGGCGGCACAGCGGGCAGGTTTGCGGTATTTGAAATTTTTCCCGGCGGAGGCCATGGGCGGGCGGCCAACTTTACAAGCCCTTGCCGGACCTTTTCCCCGACTTGTCTTTTGTCCTACGGGTGGCATTGGCCGGGACCATGCGGCTGATTACCTGGCCCTGAATAATGTTCGTTGCGTCGGCGGTAGTTGGGTCGCGCCGGGAGCGGCGGTTGCCGCCGGGCACTGGGACAAAATCACCGGCCTTGCCAGAGAGGCCGCTGCGTTAAGGAAATGAGCGGTTATTAGCCTATTGCCTCATGGTAGCAAATGAAACATTGCCTGTTTCCATCCGTGCGTGTTGTTGTCACAATGACGTACGAATGAAACAAAGTTCTGCAACGCCCACGGGGAGGCTCGCATGCGTACTATTCTGGTTCCATTCTGCGACGATGATCGGGCGGAGGCCGCTTTAAGAACGGCCCTGCTGATCGCAAAACGATATGACGGCCATGTGGAAGGACTACACGCCTGGCGTACACCACAAATTATTGCCGGGGAGGGTGTGGTCTTTCCTTCCGAATCTCTGGCTCGGTTGACGGATGAATCGAAGCAGTTTGCCGCATCGGCGCATCAACGTTTCGACGGTGTCGTTAAAGGCGACAATGTGCCTTACCGCGATATCGGCACGGCGGCGGATGGTGTCAGTTGCTCCTGGCGCGAAGGCGAAGGCGTGGAGAGTGAAATTGTCGGCGACTATGGCCGGCTTTTTAATCTCCTCGTCATGGGACGCAACGAATTGGGCACCTCGGTCGATTGGAAGGCTACATTGGAAGCGGCCTTATTCGAAAGTGGCCGTCCCGTTATTCTGGCCCCCGATAAAGTGCCGGACGCTATTGGCCGTCATGTGGTCATCGCCTGGAATGGTGCCACGGAAACCGCACGCACCATTGCCGTAGCCATGGATTATTTGCGGGATGCGGAAAAAGTCACGGTGATGACGATAGAGGGCGGCTTTGTCCCCGGACCATCGGCGGAGGATGTGGCGAAACATCTGACGCGCGCCGGCATTGACGCCTCTACCATGACGGCGGCACCGGGACGGCGCAGTATCGGTGAGGCCATGGTGGATGAAGCAGCCCAGGCGGGCGGTGATTTGTTGTTGAAGGGCGCTTTCACCAACAGCCGTTTGCGGCAAATGATCTTTGGCGGCGCGACCCGTGATATCATTGCGTCTTCCAGGCTGCCGGTACTGATGGCCCGTTAAGGTTCGTGGCTATGAGTAAGGACGCTCCCGCTGATGATCCAATGCTGCGGCCCCGCTACACGGGGTTGGCCAGCTTCATGCGTGCGCCTTATCGAGATCATGATTGGAGTGGTGTCGAGATCGGCATGATCGGCGTGCCCTATGATGGCGGGGTAACCAATCGTCCCGGTGCCCGCCATGGGCCACGGGAAATTCGCAATCAATCCAGCTTGATCCGGCGCATCAATCAGGCCACGGGCGTGTGTCCCTATGATCTGTGCCAGGTGGCGGACCTCGGTGATGCCTGGATTGAAAAGCCGTACGAGCTGGAAGGTGCCTTGGACGAGATCGCGGCTTTTTTCGGGGACGTCCATGATCGCGGCATAACGCCCTTATCGGCAGGCGGTGATCATTCGGTGACGTTGCCCATCCTGCGCGCCGTCGCCCGTGACCGCCCCCTTGGTCTGGTTCATTTTGATGCCCATTGCGATACGGGCGATGACTATCTCGGCTCCAAATTTCATCACGGCGCACCCTTCCGTCGGGCGGTGGAGGAGGGTCTGTTAGACCCCAAGCGTTGTATCCAGATCGGCATTCGCGGTTCCCTGAACGATATGGATTTGTGGTCCTTCAGCCACGATCAAGGCATGCGGGTGATTTATATTGAGGAATTCTACGAACTGGGCGTCAAAGGCGTCATAGCGGAGGCGCAACGGGTGGTCGGCACCGGCCCGGCCTATCTCAGTTTTGATGTCGATGGCCTGGACCCGGTCTATGCCCCTGGCACGGGCACGCCGGAGGTCGGGGGCTTTTCAACCCTGGAAGCACAATTGATGCTGCGTGGCCTCGCCGGCCTGAATTTTGTGGGGGGCGATGTGGTCGAAGTCTCTCCACCGTTTGATCCCAGCGGCAACACGGCTTTGGTCGGGGCGACCATGATGTTCGAAATCCTTTGCCTGTTGGCCCAATCCCGTGTGGCCCGGGTGGCGCGTGTGTGATCCCTATTGCTGCGGGGTCATTCGCTGTGCGGCGATGGTCGCCATCAGGGCAAGCAGAGCGAAGACGGCCGCGCCGTAAAATACATAGGCAGGTTGGTTTTTGTCCAAGAACCAGCCGAAAAGAATTGGCGCGATACTCACGCCTATGGAATATCCCACAAATACAAAGCCGATAACTTTGCCGAATTGGCCCGGTGGCGTCAGGGCGCGCAGCATTAGATCGCGGGCGGGCAGAACCGCGCCCAGTCCGACACCGCTGAGCGCCATAAGGGTGATGAGGACAAAGCTTGAACCCGGCACGACAACGGCCAGCGCCGTTGCAATGGCGACCAACAACAACGCTGCGGTGGCCGTTATCAAATGTCTGGGAAAGCGATCCGTAATGATCCCGGCAAACAATATGCCCGCGACGACCCCGAACAGATGGGCCGATAGTGCGGTGTTCGCCTGCTCGAGGCTTATGCCATGAAGTCCGACCAGGCCGGTCACGGTGAAGGCGATGAGGCCACCGCTCGACATGCCGTAAAGGATGAAGAACAGCAGGAACAACAGAACTGCCGGGCTGAGCAACAGGCGTATGCCGCTCTGCTGTGGCGAAGGACCGTCGGGGGCTGCATTGTCTGCCCCAGAAGATGCCCCAGAAGATGCCGCAGCAGATGCGCCCGCAGATGCGCCGGTAGATGCATTTGAGGGATGCGCATCGTTCAGTAAATCGCGCCGCCAGGTCATCGCGGCCAGGGCAAACAGTCCCCCGATCCCGGCGACGATCAGGGCCGTGCGCCAGCTTGTCCATTGCGCCAGGACAAGGATGGATACAGGCGCGCAGGCACCGCCCAAAAACCCTGAAAAGGTATGCAGGGAAAACGCCCGGCCCAATTTCTTTTCCCGAATGGAATTGTTTATGATCGCGTAATCGGCGGGATGAAAGACGCTGTTCCCCATGCCCGCAAGAACAGCCAGGGCAAGCAGAACCCAATAGGCATTCACCAGACCCATCAGTATTACCGCACAGGCATTGAGGCCAAGGCCCACCAACAAGACGTTTCGTGGCCCAACCCGGTCGACCAGAAAACCGACCGGGCTTTGCATGACGCCACCAAGCAGACCGTACGCCGTCATGGCCAAGCCCAGTTCCAAATAGCTGACGCCGAATTCAGCCTTTAGAAACGGGAACAGGGGGGGGAGCACCAGGGCGAAATAGTGGCTGAAAAAATGGCCGATACTGATGACGCCCAATGTCCAACGTTCACGGGCGGTTACCGCGACGTCGTTGCCATCGTATCCCGGGGGCAAGGTGCCGTTCAGGGTATGGGCCATCAGACAGGTCCGGTTTGCGGATCGTTTTGCAGGCGTGATACAGGCGCCGGGCTGCCCTTACCCGGTAGCATAAGCGCACCAAACAATGCCACCAGCGCGGCCGCACTGAGCAGCATATAAAGCAGGTCGAAATTTCCTTTTGCGTCAAACAACAGGCCCGCAAGTTCAACCGTCAAGCCGCCGATGCCCAGTGCAAGGACGAACTTCGCGCCATAGGCGATGCCCCGCCATTCAAGCGGTGTGTAGCGCGCCACCAGCATATTTTCCGCCGCCGTGAAGCCTGTATTGACCAATAAGACGACCGCCATCAGCGCGATCAAGCCGGTGCCGAACATGGATGTGACGAAGTACAACGGTATAATTTGCAGCAGCCAAAACAGAATATAGATGCTTTTGGGGGAATATCGATCTGCCAGCCAGCCGCCGGCGATGCTGCTGATTGAGGCGAACCCGATGACGCCGCCAACATAAAGGCCGATTTCCGTATAATTCACTGCAAGATCAATACCAAGCCCCCCCTCGAACAATTTCGGCATGGTATTCGTCAGCGCGGCGTAGATGAAGCCGCTGCAGGTCATGGTCAGGGACAGAACAATAAAGGCCCGCTTCATTGCGCCAGCACCCGCCGGCCTTTGCGTAGTATGGTCTTGTTTTACATCACAAACCGACCCGCGCCGCCAGGCAACCAACAGCATTGCACCGACGGCAATGGAGATAACAGCCGGCACGATAAAGGCCGCCCGCCAGGAGAGATGATCGATCATCAGCCCTACAAACGGCGCCGCAATGGCGCTGCCAAGGCCGCCAAATAAGCCGTTGATGCCAAGTGACATGCCTTGTTTGCGGGCGCTGGCAACCAGCCATGCGATGCCCACAGGGTGATATATGGCGGCAAAAAGGCCAAGCAATGACAGGCCTATGAATAGCTGGGTGGTCGAATTTGCCGTGCCCACAATTAGTAACGCGCCGCCAATGCCGGCAAATAACACCACCATCATGCCGACCTGACTCCACCGATCACCAAGCCATCCGGCCGGCAAAGCGGCCACCCCATAGAGGACAAGGCCAACGCTGGCCAGGCCCAGCATCTCGCCATAAGGCAGACCAAACACTTGCGGCAAATGCAGCACTGCCGTCGCATAAAGAATAGTGACGATATGGGTGAGGGTATGGCCGACGTTGGTGTAGATGCCCGCAAGCCGGTTTGACGATGTGCTTTCCAATAGGGTCTCCGCTAGTTTCATGGCGGTCTCTTTAATAAACGAAATCGGGATGAGGGCCAAACCAAGGGCCAGCTGTTTGGGAGAGTCGCATCATATTGGTTCTAACAACAGATCCAATAGCGCAAAAAATAAGGGGCCAATAATTTTGCGTGTTGAATGAGGCGTCAGGCAACCCAACGTGCAGTGTGAGCGATCGTCTGGTTGTGGACGAGGTGGCGCAATACTTCGATGTCGTGGCTATGCAGGCTGACGCGGGCGCGCCCGTCCCGCCTATGCCGCCGCCTCTGATTAGGCGGGTCGATTACGCTGCGGGATCTTCATCCGGGAAACGGTCCACCAATCGATTTGGGGAGGCATGCACGCCATAGGTTTTCAATTGCGCTGTGCCAGTGACCCGAAAGCCGTGTTTGACATTCGCGGGCAGCACCAGGGTGACCCCGGGACCGATGGCAGCAAAGCCGTCCTGCCCCTCGATCCAGGCTTCCCCCGTGCCCTCGACCACCGTCACCACTTCCATATAGGGATGTGAATGGGTGCCCGTGGAATAGCCCGGCTCCGAGACCTGCAGGCCAAGGCGGACGGGTGTGGAGCCTGCCTCATCGCCGACCAGAGTTTGATAGGTCGCCCCACCGGGGAAGGGCTGTTTTGCGACATCGTTGACATCAATAATCGGCATAACTATCTCCTATCCGCGAATGCCTTTGACAAATTCCGCGACGGCCTGGCCGATTTCGTCGGGGCTGTCTTCCTGGACGAAATGGATGCCCTTGATGGTTACTTCCTGTTGGTTCGGCCAGGTGCGGCAGAATTCCCGCTGCTGGCCGATCAGGATCGAGCCCGGATCGGCGTTGAGGAACAGCTTCGGCACATCGCACTGGGACAGCCAGGCACCATAGTCGTCAACGATCTTGCAAACCTCCGGCGGTTCGCCCTCTATCGGGATCTGCCGGGGCCAGGTCAGGGTGGGGCGACGGTCTTCGCCAGGTTGCAAATAGGGTTTGCGGTAGTGGTCCATTTCCGCTTCGCTCATATCGCGGATCACTGCGCCGGGCAGAACCCGTTCGACGAAGATGTTTTTGTCCAGCACCATGCTGTCACCGTTTTCCGAGCGAAAGCCCTGGAAAACGTTGCGGCCAAGATCGGGAAAATCGCTCCAATTCAGGGGCTTAACAACCGCCTCCATATAGGCGATGCCCTGAACCTTGTCCCGGTTTTGATTGGCCCAGTCAAAGCCCAGGGCCGAGCCCCAGTCATGGATGACGAAGATCGCGTTTTTCTCAACGCCGATCTGATCCCATAGGGCATAGAGGTATTCGCGCTGTTCCAAATAGGTGTAGCGGTCGGGCCCGGAATTATCCAGTTTCTCAGAATCCCCCATGCCGATCAAATCACAGGCGATCAGGCGGCCCAGACCTTCGCAATGGGGCATGATATTGCGCCACAAATAGGATGAGGTTGGGTTGCCGTGCTGAAAAATGATCGGGTCGCCCTCGCCCTCATCCACATAGGCCATGCGCTTGCCGTTGACGGTGGCGAATTTGCGTTCGTATCGGGGATCGTCGGATATCATGCTATGGCTCCTATTCGCCAATAAAGTCGGGCTTTTGCTTATTGACGAAAGCGACCACGCCGTTCCGGCCATCCGCTGTTCTGCCCATGGCTGCAATAGATCGGGTCTCCCGCTCCATCTGAGACTCAAGGCTGTCATTGGTGGACATCAAAAGTAGTTTCTTGACCGATCCCAGGGCCAGAGTGGGACCGCTGGCCAGTTTATTGGCCAGCTTTTCAGTCTCCGCCGCCAATTGATCGGCAGGGACAATCTGGTTGATGAGGCCCCAATCCAACGCCTCCTCGGCATTCAGGACCCGGTTGGTCATGTACAGCTCCGTCGTGCGCCGGGTGCCGATGATGCGGGGCAGGAAATACGTGGAACTGCCATCCGGTGTCAGCCCGATCTTCGTGTAGGCGGAGGTGAAACTCGCTCCCTCAACCGCGATGGCGAGATCGGTACAGGCGACCATGGATAAACCCGCGCCGGCGGCGACGCCGTTGACGGCGGCTATGACAGGTGCCCGCATCCAGGCGAAGCGGGAGATCGCCATGTGCAGGTAGGTGGTCATTTCCTTCAACGTTGCGGGCAGCGTGTCTACGTCAGCGGCAAAGCCGGGCACGTCGCCGCCGGCGCAGAATGCCGCCTCACCACTGCCCGTCAGGACCACGCAGCGCACCGCGTCGTCTTCGCCCAGGCGAATGCTTAGATCGCAGAGTTCCTTGGCCATGGTCAGATCAAGGGCGTTGAAGGCTTTGGGCCGGTTCATGGTCAGCCAGGCGACAGCGCCGCGCATTTCGAAGTCGATTGTTTCGTAGCCCACCATAGTCTCCCCTAAATTAAACAGGCTGTTATGATGTTTATATTGCAGCGTGGTGAAGAGGGCAAACTGAAGAAATGGGCTTGGCAACGGTGAATATACATCCCTATCTCGATGCAACCATGCCCGTGGCCATTGCCCACCGGGGCAGTGCGGCGTCCTATCCTGAGAATACCATGGCCGCCTTCCAGGACGCCGTTGATCTGGGCTTTCGCTATATCGAGACGGACGTGCATGCCACCCGCGACGGTATTCTGGTGGCCTTTCACGATGACCGGCTGGACCGTGTAACCGATCGCAAAGGCCTGATATCAGAGCTGGATTGGGCCGAGGTCGCCCAGGCCAGGGTACAATCTGCAATGCATGGGCGGGAAGCGATCCCGCGATTTGAAGACCTATTGGCCGCCTGGCCGGATCTGCGCATCAATGTTGATCCAAAATCCGACGAGGCGGTCGCGCCTCTGGCCGTGGCGCTAAACCAGCCGGGGGTGTTGGCGCGGGTCTGTGTCGGCAGTTTTTCCGGTGCCAGACTGAATGAAATGCGGGCCACGTTGGGTCCCGGTTTATGCACCTCCATGGGGCCGGTCGATGTCGCCCGCCTGCGTCTGAATAGTCTGGGGCTGCCCGTGGGAAGATTTCGGGCCTTGGCCGCGCAAGTGCCGTTGCGGCAATACGGCCTGCCAATTGTGGACCGGCTGTTTGTCGATCGGGCCCATAGCCGTGGCCTGAAGGTACATGTCTGGACCATCAATGACCGTGAAACAATGGAAAGGCTGTTGGATTTGGGCGTCGATGGTATCATGACTGACGAAACGGCCCTGTTGAAGGCCGTCTACACGGACCATGGCCTATGGCCGGCATAAATGGAGGAGCGTAAGGATGAGCCCAGAAACGAATAGAGCCCAGGACGAGGCCATGGATCTGCTGCGTCGTTTCGGCAAGGCATTCAATCGCGCCGATGTAGAGGGCATTCTGGCCTGCGTGACGGAAGATTTCGTCTGGGTCGAGGCCTCCGGCCCATCGGCACCTGACGGTCGCATCCGTCGCGGGGCAGAGGAAGTCCGAGATGCCCTGGCAGAGCGGGCCGAGGTGGTTCGCGATGTGCGGTTTTCCGAAACTGATGTGCATTTCGCCCTGGACAGCGATCCCGGTCGTATCATCGGTACGTTTCGCGCCACGGGAATTAATATCGCCGATGACAGCGCCTATGATGTGCGCGGCGTGGATATCTACACTGTGCGTGATGGCCTGATAGCCAGCAAAGACAGCTATTGGAAACGGATAGATTGAGGAGACGATACTATGTTGCGTTTGAGACAAATTTGTTTGGTCGCCGAAGGTTTGACGCCTGCGGTTGATGATCTGACCGATGTGCTGGGTCTGGCGACCTGTTTTCACGACCCCGCTGTTGGCGCCTATGGTCTGGAAAATGCCTTGCTGCCCGTGGGTAGCAATTTCCTCGAAGTCGTCGCGCCGATCCAGGAGAACACCGCCGGTGGCCGCTACCTTGATCGTCGAGGTGGTGACGGCGGTTACATGGTCATTCTGCAATGCGACAATGTGGAGGCGCGGCGTACGCGCATGGGGGCATTGGAAGTCCGCATCGCCAATCCCTTGAATTACAACGATTTTACCGGTCTGCAACTGCATCCCCGGGACACGGGCGGGTGCATGTTGGAAACGGATGAGATGGACGGCGATCAATCCGCCGATGGCCCCTGGCATCCGGCCGGCAATGCCTGGAAGGATGCGGTCCGGACGGAACGGACCACGGCTATGGTTGGCGCGGAATTACAATCTCCTGATCCTGCTGCTCTGGCGGCCCGTTGGGCCCACATTCTGGACAAGCAGGTCAGCACTGGGGAAAACGGAAACCCGGAAGTCATCCTCGACAACGCATCTCTGCGTTTTGTCGAAGTCACCGATGGTCGTGGTGAAGGCCTGGGCGGCGTTGATCTGAAAGTGGCGGATCGGGCTGCAATCCTGGCCGCTGCAACGGCGCGCGGCATGCCGGTTGACGGCAACACGGTCACGGTTTGCGGCACGCGCTTCCGACTGGGCGACTAAACAGCTAAGCGAAATTGGCGGTGCGGATGCCTGATCGAGCGGTGCTGAAGGGCCCCGCGAACGCCGGTTTATAGCCGCGCAGGTTTTTCACCCCGCCCTGCAACAGGGGCACTGTGTGGGTATAGATCAGTGGCAGTTCCTGATTGATAATATTTTCCACCGCAGTGTAAAGCTCCAACCGTTTCGAACGGTTCCGGGTGACGCGGGCTTCCCTGATCAGTTTGTCCGCCCGCTCGCTATTGTAACCCAGGCGCAATTTCGTCGACGGGGATGAGGATAGCAGCGAGCGATAGAACCAACCATCGGGGTCGGGGCGATAACTCGAGGCGGATGAATCCGCGTCATACTGCCCGGCTTCGGTCGCGCCGCGCCGGTATTTTTCCCGCAGAACGCTGTTGGGGAGAATTTCATGGCTGACCTTGAACCCAACTTCGGCCCACATGGCCTGTATGAGGTCGCCGCTTTGGTGCATGTAGGCGAAATCCTGCCGCGATACCAGGGCGATTGGCGTGTTCAGTAAATTATGCTTACGCAACAATGACCGCGCCTTATCGGGGTCAAAGACCGGGCCCGCCGTCACGTCCGGCATATGCCAGGGACTGTTCGGGCCATAGAAACTGTTTGCGATGGTGCCCAGGCCATAAAAGATAGATTCGTGGATCGCCTGCCGGTCAATGGCATGGGCCGCTGCCATGCGTAGAATATGGCCATCCGGGTTTTGATAGGAAAATGGGCCTGTTTTCAAATTGAAGCCGACCCACGCCGTGCCTACCTGGGGCACATCCCAGGTCTGGAATTTCTGGCTGTGGCGTCGGCGGAACTGTCCGACATCCGCATAACCCATGTGATCGATCAAATCCACGTCGCCGTTTTCAAGGGCAACCAGGCGGGCCCGGTCCTGTTTCATCGGCAGACCGACGAGACCATCCAGATAGGGCAGGGCATTGCCGGCGGCATCCGTCTCGAAATAATTTTCAAAACGTACCAATTCGGTCCGCTCCCACGACGTCCACGATTTAAACTTAAACGGCCCACAGCCGACCGGATTGATATCAGCCCGGTAACCGGCGTTTGGTGCGATCAGATTGCAGGGATAATAGGTGACGTTGGAGAGGAAAACCGCGCTGGGTTGTTTCAAGGTGCAGCGCAAGGTGTATTTGTCCAGCACCGCAATGCTATCGATATTCTCCAGGGCGGAGCGGGTATAGGTATGGCCGACTTCAGGGTCCAAAATACGTTCGAAATTCCACTTTACCGCTGCCGCATTGACCTCCGCGCCGTTATGAAAGGTGACGCCCTTGCGCAATTTGAAGGTATAGGTCCGCAAATCGTCGGAGATATCCCATTCCGTCGCGATGCCTGGTGCCGGCTCCAAATTCGAGGCCAGATCGAGCAGCCCTTGGGTCGTGGCGGCGAGGGCCTGGGAGACGTTGTAAATCAGGTTGGCATGGGGATCGACGCCCCTGGATTCCGAGCGGGTGGCAAAGCGTAAGATGCCGCCACGTTTCGGTTCGGCGCGTTTCGGTTTGCCGTGTTTTGGCTTGGCAATGGCCGCCTCTGGCAGACCCGCCGTAGCAGCAGCCCCCAGGGTGGCCCCCAGTGCTGCACTGCTGACTTTTAGAAAACTGCGCCGGCTTTGGCGCTTGATTGGTATTTCGTCTGCCTCGGACATATGGTCCGCCTTGCCTCACGTCTGCGACGGTGAGGTACCTGATAGACCTATCTCACACTAAATTACAGTAAAAAATGCTCGGTGGATTATATGACCTGATTTAGCTCGCCTCATTAGGCCCGTGCCGTTGGCCGGGCGGCGACGCGGGCAAACCAGGCGCTGACATTTTCCAGCTCTTCCGGCACCCGTATACCGACGGCCTTGCCCATCACAATGGCGCATTGGGCGGTGATGTCGGCAATGGTGTAGGTGTCATTGGCAATGTAGTCGCGACCGGCGATTTCCCCATCCAGCCAGGCCAGGCTGGTAAGGGTTTTTTCACGGCAAATATCACCCCATTCCGGGATTTGCGTGTGGACGCCCTTCCACATTTCGTGGGTATGGATAAAGACATTCAGCAGGGGCAACAGAATTTCCAGCTCTATGCGCCGGTTCCACATCTCCACCTGGGCCCGTTCCACCGGGCTTGTGCCCATCAGGGGCGGCTCGGGATGGATCTCTTCAAGATAGCGGCAGATAGCATGGGACTCGGAAATAAAGGTGCCGTCATCCAGCTCTAGCAAAGGCATCTTGCCCAGAGAGTTCTTGGCCAGATATTCGGCTGTCTTATTCTCCCCTTTGGCCATGTCAACGGCAACGGTTGGAATTTCCAGGCCCTTTTCGGCAATAAAAATCCGCACCCGGCGGGCGTTGGGAGAGGCGGGGAGGTCGTAACAAATCATGGCTGTACTGTCCTTGTCGCTTGCTGTTCGTCGACTTCTTTTGCTTCTATACGCTACCTGACGAATTCGCTGCCGTCACGATGCCAGGCGTTCGGTTCCGTGGGACATTATCATAGTCCTATCTGCTGCCATGCCGCCACAAATGCTTGGGCGTTTTCCCCTACCTCTTCCGGGCTCATGCCGGGCTTGTAAAGGGCGGAACCCAGGCCAAAGCCCGTAGCACCGGCGGCGCAGTAATCTGCCATCCTGTCGGGGTTGATGCCACCGACGGGAAATAGCCTCACATCCTTGGGCAGGACGGCGCGCCAGGCCTTCACCGCGATGGGGGGCAGGGTTTCGCCAGGAAACATCTTTAGGCCATCGGCACCATGGGCCAGGGCTGCAAAGGCTTCCGTGGGGGTGGCAACGCCGGGCAGGCAGTATAAATTTTGCGCCTTGGTCCGGGCGATGACAGCGGCGTCACTGTGGGGCATGACGACCAGGCGTCCGTTGGCCTTGGCAATCTGTTCGACCGCATCCGGATCCAATACGGTGCCAGCGCCGATCAGGGCGCGATCACCGAAAGCACCGGCTAGATTGGCAATGCTGGCCATGGGATCAGGGGAATTCAATGGCACTTCGATAATACGAAAACCGGCATCGAACAATGCCTGGCCAATAGGGATTGCTTCATCCGGCTTTACGCCCCGCAAAATCGCGATCAGAGGTAGTTCGTCCAAATAACCTGTCAATGTGCTCATGATCTCAGAATACCCGCGGCGGAGGCTATACGCCACTGCCCCCGTGCTGCCGCGCCTGTGGCCGCCTGCTGGCCCACCAAGCCGGAAAGAGAAAGCGCCGTTGCATAACGTGCGCCAAGGTCCGGATTGCCGATGATCATTATCGGTGCACCGTTTGTGTCCGGGATAAAGGCATGCGCCTCGGCAATTTCGGCCCCGATCAGCAATCCGGAAAGATAGGATGCCCCATCCTCCTCCCCCAATTCATCAAACAATGCCAGGGTGCGGGCACTGAATAAGCTGCGCATTATACTGTTGGGTCTGCTGCCAAAGCTGACACCCTGGGCAAAGGCTTCTGGGATATGCGCTGTTCCCGCCATCATACGGCCCAAAATAGTGTGATCTTTCAGGGCTGTGAATAATTCCCCGGTCATAAATGTCGCGAACCAGGTGATCGCCCCGGCTGTTACGCGGGCCCATTTACTGTGACTGCCTGGCAGGAGATAGAGGCCATCCTGCATCTCTCCATCGTGGGCGCCGATGATCTGGGTCTCCTCGCCGCGCATGACGTCGGGCACGCCATGCTCGTCGTGCCGGCACAGGCCCGGCACCACATGAACGGGGCGGTCAAAGTCGGTCAGGGTATGCAGGGATATATCGCCCGGGGCCGCTGGCACCTCCCCATAAGGTGCTTCAACCCAGCCTTGTCTGGAGCCAATCATGCCGGAGGCGACAATGGGCAGACTATCATCACGATCCAGCCAGTCGCCGGCCAGGCCGATCAGTGCGCCGGCGAAGGCACGGTCTTGGATTTGCAGGATGCCCGCATCCGCTGCACGCTCTGCCAAAATGGTCCCGCCGGGGCCGATCAGATAGCCGCGTAGAGAGGTTGTCCCCCAGTCCAGGCCCAACAATGCGGCTTTGGGGCGTTCCGCCCTAGGCGGCATCCGCCCGCCGGCTGCTGGCTTGATACAGCCAAACCCCATCGTCCGAGGTTTTCCGTACGATGCGGCCCTGGCCCATTAGGTAATGTAAGTGGGAGAGGGACTCACCCATGGCCAAAATAGCCTCGAACGGATTCAATTCGCGACGAAACATAACCTTCAGGGTGGAGAGTACCCGGGTCGGCTCGGCACAGAAGTCTTCCAAAAGGGCAAGCCGTTCGTCATGGTGCTGCCGCAAAAAGGCCAGGCGCGGATGCAGGCCGTAAAAGGGCAGGCCATGGGCCGGCAGGACCAACGTATCCTCGGGCAAATGATTAAAATTAGCCAAAGTATCGAGATAGAATTGTAGCGGATTAGCCTCTGGCTCAGAGGCATGCAGACCAATATGCGGTGTAATCCTGGGCAGGATCTGGTCGCCCGAAATCATCACGTGGGTTTCCGCGTTGTAAAGACACAAATGTTCCGGCGAATGGCCGCGACCGATAATCCCTTGCCAGTCATGATCGCCAATACGGATCATCTGCCCTTCGCGGACTGAGTGAACCTGCGGCGGGATCGGTGTCACGGAGTCGCGAAATTGGGTATAGGAGGTATTTTGAATTTCAGCCAACGCAGTATCGGAAAGACCAAGCTGGCGGAAAAAATCCACCTGCCAGCCCGGCATTTTATCGTGCTGGTCCAACTCCGCCACGCGACCCTGCAGCCATTCCCGATGGGTCATCCACAGATCACAATCCCAGCGCCGGGTCAGCCATCCCGCCTGGCCCATATGGTCGGGATGAAAATGGGTGCAGATAACCCGTGTCACCGGCAAGCCGCCCAGGAAATCGGCAAAGACACCCTCCCACAAATCATGAATACGATCTGTGTTCATGCCGGTATCGACAATGGTCCAACCTGGCCCGTCTTGCAGCAGCCATAGATTAATATGGTTCAGGCCGGTAATTTCCAGGGGCATGCGAACCCAGTAGACGCCGGCGGCGACCTCTTGCGGCTGGCCGAATTCGGCCGCTTCGCTGTGAGGATATTTAACGTCGTTCGTTAGCGTCATAAATGATCTTTCCCCTGCAGATCGATGGCGATGAACTACACGGTCGCCGAGGCCGCGTGAATGTGTGTCATGACATGAAATTAGTCAGCGTATAATAACTTAACCTAAACGCCAGCGTCAAATTTCTCGCATTTTACTTTGCCTGTCGATTTTCGACAATCGCTATCCCTAACGGCGTTCGGCATCCTGCTGTGGGTATGTATGTGGGTAAGTTTGGGAACATATTAATACACCACATATGATGTTAACGATTCGGTAAGAATTAAAAAAAAGAATCGTTATATGAATCAAATGCTTGCAGTTAACTTTTTCGTAAACTACTGTAACTTCGCTTATGGTGAGGGTAGAACATATAGCGTTGGAAAAAGTTCAAGATCCAAAACTGGGATCAGCGTTGAAACGTTGGTATCAGCTTTGTGGTCAAGGGGGGCTTTATCGACGGGAGGAGCTTGGGTTCGGGCCACTGGTTGGCGCGCCTGAAATCCTCAATGGACGTTCGTCAGTGGTTGCGACTGATGCGGATGATCCCATTAATTATGTCTTTGCCTTTTTCGGTGATGACTTTGCCGTTTACGACGACCGCAATTTTGTCGCCCGCCGCCTGGCAGAAATCCCCGATCAGGACATTATGAAAGTTATCATCAGCTGTTTCGGTGAAGCGATTGAGGCACGGGCACCTCTGGCGCACCGTATTTCCGGTAATTTCGATAACGTCGAAGTCACCTATGATCGGATAATATTCCCGACAATCAACAAAGTCAGCGCCGTTGATCGATTGGTAACGCTGTCAGCCGAAATCTGCCGCACCTAGCGCGCTTCCGGGCAATTCCGGCCAGCAGAATTCCCGGAACTTTTGTCCGGTTCCCAATTGCAGAACAGGGTCTAAAAGCCCGGATTTCCATGCCAAAGGCGCAACAGCACTTAAGAACCGAGCAATTGAACCAAACGCTTAGAGCGCACCAATTCGGCGACGGGGGCGATCCCGGTTAACCGAAAATTGCTCTAACCCGGGGTGTTAATCCACAAGGTCATCTCGCGCATCAAATCCGCCCGGCTGTTATGCAGGACCCAGAAATCAATCCGTTCGCCCATATTCGCCCGCCACAAAGTCGCGCCAAAATCCATGTGATAATAACGGTATGTGGTCAGCGCCATGCCTTTTTCGATAAAGTCGGGGCGGACCATTGAAAAACAATAGTCCACATCGAAATCCTGCAGCATCTTGGCCTGGGCCAACATGATCGCCATGGTGGAAACCGCCTTGCCGCGAACTTTCGGATGCACCCAGCCGCCGCCGCAATAGGCGATATTGCCTTCAATATGGCCAAGGCCTTCCGTAAACAGATGCAGGCTGTCCTGACCCTCGTCCTTGGTTCCGTCATATAGGAACCGTCCGGCATTGATCATGTCCACCAGGCGTGATTTTGGCCATACCCGTTGCGCGGAGCAGGACATAACTTCACCATCGCCGTCGCGAACCGCTATCCAAAAGGCATTTTTGGGGCCCAATGTATTGTGATCCGGGTCCGTTGGCGCAACCCGTTTGTCATGCCATGACGTCGCCTCATCGACAACGCGGCCATATTCCTCAAAATCGGTCTCAATCGTCGCGACCAGATCATTCAATAGCAGCTGCCGGCCAATGTTGACCTGCACCCTTGCAAGGAGGTTGCGCATCTCGCCCCTCTCGTTTGAACCATTCTGGGGCGAGCGATCTTTTACTATTCGTTCAGATATTACATTCACGGCTTACAACCCACCCTTCCTCTACCAGATATTGTAGAGGCTGGCCGAAAAGCTACAAGCAGTCTATTTAAGGCTTTGAAACATAAGGTCTTATTTCACTTTTGTCTGACGCGATTGTGAACAATTTGAGACGAATCGACTATCCGATTGATTTCAGCTGACCAATTGTTCCGGCCCGAGGGCGAATATGGGCTCTGATCCACCGGTGACAGAGGGCAGCAATGCGGCCGCCTGGGGCAGCAACTGCTCACAATAAAACCTTGCTGTCGCGATCCGGCCCGACAGAAACGAGGCATCGGCGTCGGCTTCACCAAGCTGCGCCGCGGCCGCCAACGCACCTTTGGCGATCAAATAACCGCCGACCGTCATGCCGAACATCCTTAAATACGGCGTGGCACCCGCAGCAACCGCGTTCGGATCTTGTGCCATCGCCTCCAACAACCAGCGAGACGCCTCTTCGAGGCTATCGAGCCCGGTGTTCAGATTTTCCCGGGTCTTGGCGAATGCCTCACCGCCGGCGTCAAGTGTGACATCAAGCGTACGCATTTCGCCAATATAGCGGCGGACGACTTCGCCCCCTTCCATGGTCAATTTACGCATGACAAGATCCAGGGCCTGAATGCCGTTTGTGCCTTCGTAGATCGGAGCGATGCGGGCATCACGATAATACTGGGCCGCACCGGTTTCTTCGATGAAGCCCATGCCGCCGTGGATTTGCACGCCAAGGGAGGCCATTTCGACACCCAGATCCGTGCACCAGGCCTTTGACAACGGGGTCAGCAATTCGGCCAATTGGCCGTACCAGGCGCGTTGTTCCCCATCCTCGTGATTGCGGGCCAGATCCAGGGCCTGACCGTTGACATAGCACAAGCCCCGCATGGCATCAATTTGGGACTTCATGGTGATCAACATACGCCGGACATCGGCGTGATCCACAATAGCGGAAGACCCAGGCTCTGTGGCGCCAATGGCCTTGCCCTGTCGCCGTTCCAAGGCATAGGCAACAGCATGTTGATAGGCCCCTTCAGCGATGCCCAGACCTTCGATGCCCACATTTAAGCGGGCCGAATTCATCATGGTGAACATGCATCGCATGCCCTTGTTCTCGTCTCCCAACATGTAACCAACAGCGCCTTCATTATCGCCAAAGCTCATGACGGCGGTGGGAGAGGCATGGATGCCCAGTTTTTCTTCCAAATTGATACAGCGTAGATCGTTGCGTTGACCCAAGGTGCCATCTGGGTTCACCAGGAATTTCGGTACCACGAACAATGAGATGCCACGGGTGCCTTCCGGACTGCCCGGCGTGCGCGCCAAAACCAGGTGAATGATGTTGTCCGTGTAATCATGTTCACCATAGGTGATAAAAATCTTCTGCCCCTTGATGCGCCAGCTACCGTCCGCAGCAGGCTCGGCCCGGCTACGCAGGGCACCGACATCAGAGCCGGCCTGGGGTTCTGTCAGGTTCATGGTGCCGGTCCATGTGCCGGTCACCAGGTTGTCCAGATAGGTGGATTTCAATTCATCGCTGCCATGGGCCTGGATCGCTTCGATGGCGCCTTGGGTCAGCATCGGGCACAGGGCAAAGCCCATGTTGGCACTGTTCCACAATTCGGCGCAGGCATTGCCGATCACCAAGGGCAGGCCCATGCCGCTATGGTTTGGATCATGTTGAATGCCGTTCCAGCCGCCATCGCGAAAGGCCGCATAGGCATCGCGGAAGCCGTCAGGGGTTGTGACGACCCCATTAGCCAGGGTCGCGCCCTGTTCATCGCCTTGGCGGTTCAGGGGAGCGAGGACGCCGCCGGCCAGACGTCCGGCCTCTTCCAATACGGCGTTGATGGTATCGCCATCAAATTCGTAGAACTTTGGCAATTTCAACAAGTCGTCCAGGTGACAAATCTGGCTCAGCGTGAAGCGGATATCCTTGAGGGGCGCTTGATATTCACTCATGATCTTTTAACCCAATTTCAGTGGCTGGAATTTGATGTGTTCGCTGGGTAATATGCTATCTCTCACTACAAAGGCAACGGCAAGATGTCGCTGGCTTATCATCGGCATTAGAAAGCACAAATGAACGATCAACTGAACGGTCAACTGAACGGTTCGGCAAAACCTTTAGCAGGCGCGTTAAACGCCTACGACGCAGCACCTGAAGGTACAGCGTTTCCGGTCTTTTCCGCCTTTGTGGATCAGACGCGCCAGGATCATTATCATCAGACTACGGACGTTGAAGGTGCGACATTCGATGGCATTGCGGATGTGTCCGTCTTTGCCCAAGACGTCTCCCGCGCCATAGCAGGTGCCGATCTGCCGAACGATGGCCGGGTGCTGATCCGCCAGCGGCTGTTCCAGACAGGCCGGGTGCAGTTGGATGAAACACTGTCTGTCGAGGGGAAGGTTGGGCCTTATGGCACAGGGCCCAGGGGCCGTCATCTGAACTGCTACGTCGCCTTTCGCAGGGTCAATCGGACCGTACCACTGCGAATGGTGACGGAACATATTCTGCCCTTTGCCGAGGCACCGGAACGCAGCCCAAAACCATCTGCGGAACCTGGGGTCAAACGTGATGACCCCCGTACAGGCATGACTGCGGTGGGCGGTATAAAGTTAAGCCCGGAAAAAGTCGCTGGATATGCCCAGGAAGTCGGCAACAAAATTCATACCGATCCTGACTTTGCCAAATCCCGTGGTTATCGCGCACCCCTGGCCCAGGGTTTGATGCAATTGACTGCCATGCATGGGGCCATCGTCCGCCATGCCATGCCATGGGAGATGGATTTGGAGACACGGTTTATCCGGCCGGTTTTTTGGGACAGTACGTTGACCCTGTTCGCCGATCCGGACGGGCGGTTGTATCGTTGTATTGACGAAAACGGCAAAGTGACGGCAGAGGCCAAACTGCATCACCTAACCACAAAGGATATGGAACCATGAGCGAACAAGCCACAGCGACATCCATTGAACGCTACGAAGGTATGCCTTTGCAGGACTGGCCCACGGTGGTCACGGCGGAACGCCAAGCTAACTATCACGCGGCAGCGGAAATGCCCAAGGGTCTGTTCGGCGATGTGGTGGATTTGTCGATCCTGGCCAACGACACAATTCTGGCGACTTCATACCTGAAGACGGAAGCAGTGGACGGCCTGCACGCAGGCCAGCGTATGATACAAAAGGAACCGGTCTATCTGGATGAGCCCTTAACCCTGAAAGGCCGGCTTGCCGTTGTTCGCCAAACTGGGAAAGGCAAGATCCTCACCTACGGCTTTGATTTTCAACGTCCCGACGGCAGTGTGCCCATTACTGGCGAGCTGATTTCGTTCCAGGTGGATCCGGCGGTCATGCAACAAAAGGGTGCCGGTAAAGCGGTGGAGACTGACCGCAGTGGTTTCGAAAAAATTTGCCACAAGGACCTAAACCCGGATTTGGTCGGCGGTTATAGCTTCGAATTCCCCGGCTATCTGGTGCATTTTGACCCGAAGGAGGCCGCCTCTGTCGGCCTGCGCGCGCCCGTGGCCCAAGGTTTGATGTCCCTGACCTGGATGATGGAGGCTGTGGCCCTGGATGGTGTGCCCACGGCGGTCAATATCGCCACGGATTTCCGCAGCCCGATTTTCTGGGACGACAGCGTCGATGTCTTTGCAAAGATCAAGGAAGGCGGCGACACGGACCTGCTGGTCATGAAGGCGGATGGCTCCGTCTGTTCTCTCGGCCGGGTCAGCGATCTGGTGCGTTAGCTTCATGACAGTGATGGGCCGGGCCGACTGGGGCGCGGATCTGGCCAGGGCGGCGGATTTGTTGCGGGCGGGAATGTTGGTGGCTTTCCCGACAGAGACGGTCTACGGCCTGGGCGCGGATGCCACCAATGGCAAGGCGGTGGCTGGGATATTTGCCGCCAAACAGCGCCCGGCTTTTAATCCCCTGATCTCTCACCTGGCAGGGGTTGAGGCGGTGGAACATTTCGCGCTGTGGAATGAAGCTGCCCGCGCATTGGCGGCGACATTCTGGCCTGGTGCCCTGACCCTTGTCCTACCCCGCATAGAGAACTGCCCTATCGCAGATATCACAAGTGCGGGATTGGACAGTGTCGCCCTGCGCGTGCCCAGTCATCCCGCTGCCCATGCCATGTTGGTTGCCGTGGACCGGCCCGTTGCCGCACCTTCTGCTAACCGGTCCGGCCGGATCAGCCCCACGACGGCGGCCCATGTAGCCGAAGAACTTGGCGATGAGGTTGCGATGATCCTGGACGGCGGGCCGTGTACCATTGGGTTGGAAAGCACGGTTGTCGGTTTTCACCAAAAGCAATCGGTATTGTTGCGCCCGGGCGGTATTCCGGTGGAGCAACTGGAAGCGGTGGTCGGAACATTGCGCCGGCCACTTACAGACCCCAGTGTGCCCTGTGCGCCCAGTTCGCCGGGGCAACTGGCCTCTCACTATGCGCCAAACAAGCCCCTGCGCCTGAATGTGAATACTGCGGGGCTGGGTGAGGTTCTGCTTGGCTTTGGTCCGGATTCTGACACGCCCTATAACTTAAGTCCCACGGCTGATTTGATAGAGGCGGCGGCAAATCTTTTCGCCATGCTGCGCCAGTTGGATCAGGGCAGGGGCGACGCCATTGCCGTGGCTCCCATTCCCGAATTCGGCCTGGGCCTGGCCATTAACGACCGTCTGCGGCGCGCTGCTGCACCGCGAACATAGCCTTGTTGACCGAACCTAAAAGCATTAAGTGAAGATTATGCAAGCAAACAACGAACAACCTAAAGCCCGACCCAACGCAGTACCGGCGGCGGTGCTGGAACGTATCAAGGTCGCCGTAGGCCCCAAAGGCTACACCATGGACCCGGACGAAATCGCGCCTCATTGCCAGTCCTGGCGGGACAATTGGCATGGTTGGGTGCCCATGGTGGTAAAGCCGGCCAATGTCGATGAAGTTGCCGCCGTGATTGCCATTTGCGCCGAGACCGGCACCCCCATCGTGCCCCAGGGCGGCAATACAGGCTTAACCGGGGGCAGTCAGCCCCATGATACCGGCGTGGAGATCATCATCTCCACCTCGCGCATGAACAAGGTGCGCGCCATTGATACGATAAACAACACCATGACGGTGGAAGCCGGTTGTATCCTGGCCGAATTGCAACAACAGGCATCCGATGCGGATCGTCTGTTCCCATTATCTTTGGCTGCGGAAGGTTCCTGCCAGATCGGCGGTAATCTTTCCACCAACGCCGGCGGGACCCAGGTTCTGCGCTATGGCAACGCCCGCAATATGGTCCTAGGCTTGGAAGTGGTGCTGCCCGATGGCCGTATCTGGGATGGTCTGCGCGGCTTGCGCAAGGACAACACGGGCTATGACCTGAAGCAATTGTTCATCGGTGCCGAGGGTACTTTGGGTATGATCACGGCGGCGGTGTTGAAGCTGTTTCCCAAACCAACCGAAATTCAGACCGCCCTGGTCGCGGTCCCCGACCCGACGGCCGCCCTGGCCTTGTTAAGCCGGGCCACGGAAGCGGTGGGTGAGCAGGTCACCGCGTTTGAATTGATCCAGCGCCGGGCCATTGATTTTGTCCTGGCCCACATACCCGGCGTGCCCGACCCCATGGCAGCGGCGCATCCGTGGTATGTGCTGATGGAAATATCCGGTCAGGGCGCGCCCGACAGCCTGCGCAATGCGGTAGAGGCGGTCCTGGGTGCGGGGTTCGAGGGCGGGGAGATCCTGGATGCGGTATTGGCCGCGAACCGGGCCCAGGGTGAGGCCCTGTGGAAAATCCGCGAATCCATCCCCGAGGCGCAAAACCATGAGGGCCAATCGGTCAAGCATGATGTCTCCGTGCCGCTGTCCCGGATTGCCGAATTTATCGAACGGGCGGACCAGGCCCTGGCCCAGGCATATCCCGGTGTTCGTTGCGTCGCATTCGGCCATATAGGCGACGGCAATATTCACTATAACCCGGCCCAGCCACTGGATGCTGAAGACGGGCCCAAAGGTGCGGACTTTGCCGCTGAATATGGCGCAATTAACCGCATCGTGCATGATCTGATCACGGAAATGAACGGCTCCATCAGCGCCGAACACGGCCTGGGCCGTCTGCGCCGGGAGGAGGCCAAGCGCTATAAATCCACCGTGGAAATGGATCTGATGCAGACTGTGAAGGATGCTCTGGACCCCAGCAATATCATGAACCCCGGTAAAGTCGTCTGACGTGACCGAAACCTCAGACGTATCTTCCGAGCAGAGCCGCTGGGTCATTGTCTTAGTTGCTATTTCAGCGGGCATCGTGGCGGCTGTTCAGGTTGGCAAGGTGCCACCGCTCATCACCCAGTTGCAGGCGGAATTGGGCCTGACACTGGTTGCCGCCGGTTGGCTGGCCTCTCTGTTCAATCTGTTTGGGGCCTTGTTTGGCGTCATGGCTGGCGCGGTCGCGGATAAATTGGGGGCGCGGCGGGTATTGTTGGTCGGTTTGGGAGGGCTGGCAGCGGCAGGATTTGCCGGTGCCCTTGCGTCGGATGTTGTCTGGCTATTATTCTGCAGGATGATTGAAAGTGGGGCAATTCTGGCTTGCACCGTGACCGCCCCGCGCTTGATCGTGGCCGCGACAACGCCCAGACAGCGCAATTTGGCCATGGGGGCCTGGGGTAGTTTCATGCCTATTGGTATGGCATTGGCGTTGCTCGGCGCGCCGCCAATTGCGGCAGTATCGGGCTGGCAGGGAGTTTGGCTGACGGCTGCCGCCCTGGCGCTGGTTTGTCTAGCCGTCGTCGCCTGGATAACCAGTCCGCGACGATGGGCAGGTGCGCCCAAGGCAAGCGCTGGGGTGCCGTGGCAGGCTCTGGTCGAAGCGGTCTGGCGTCCGGGGCCTTTGTTGATGGCGATTTGTTTTGCCCTGTATGCGCTGCAATTTTTCGCCATTGCGTCATGGTTGCCCACCTATCTGATCGAAATTCTTGGCTATACCCCTGATCAGGCAGGCATTGCCACCGCCGTGGTGGTCAGCGGCAATGCCATTGGTAACTTGGCCGGGGCGGTGCTGTTACATCGCGGGGCCAAGCGTTGGGCACTGCTTTTGGCGGCGTTCATTTTGATGCTGGTTTGTGCCTCGGGTATTTTTGCCCCCGATCTGGCGGTAATCTGGAAACTGCCCCTGGCCTTTGCCTTCAATTTCTTTGGTGGTTTGCTGCCCGCAGCGATCCTGGCAGCGACTGTGGTCCATGCGCCCCGGGCCGCAATGGTCGGAACCATCAATGGCGTTGTTGTTCAGGGCGCTGCCCTTGGCAGTTTGGCGGGTCCCCCGGCCATGGCCGTAATGATCGCGGGGTTTGGTGGTTGGGCCGGGACCTATTGGTTGATGGCAATCTGCAGCGTCATCGGCGTTGTTCTGGCCATCCGACTGGGGAAAATCGAACGCCGCTTGGGTATTGGTTAAAACAGACTGCCTTGTTCGGGAATGACCCTCGCGGTATCCAGGCAAGCCGCATCGTCGTTACGTGGACTGTTCACCCTGGCTGATACGGGCCGGGTCTGCATCTGCGGGGCTTTTTCGGGCGCGAATAGGTCCCTCTGTGGACTTTGTCCCGGATCCAGCCAGGCGGCGAAGTTCTGTTTTCCCACGATAACCGGCATGCGGTGGTGAATTTCATGCAATTCCTCCGATGCGGTCGTTGTCAGGACTGCAAAGCTGGTAATTTCGTCCTCTTTCCCGCCATTCCATGTCTCCCACAGGCCAGCGAAGACAAAAGGCGCGCCGTCGGCCCGGCTAATCCAATAGGGCTGTTTTCCGCCATCGATTTTTTGCCATTCATAAAAGCCGTCCGCGGGGATGAGGCAACGACGCTGTTCATAGGCGGCGCGGAATGTTGCCTTTTCGCCCGCCGTCTCGCTCCGTGCATTAATTTGGCCGCCGCGATGGCCATCCTTGCTCCAACTTGGGATTAGGCCCCAGGTCATGGCAACCAGTTCCGGTCCCCTACCTTCACCACCCCCGCCGCCCATGCGCAGCACGGGTGCCCTCTGGCTGGGGGCAATATTGAACCGAGGCCGCGCCCAAGCGCCCAGCATGTCAGATGGCAGATCGAACAGTTGACGCATGGCGTCTTCAGGGGAGGTCAAGCTATATCGGCCGCACATCGCCGAAGCTTAACACAAACTGTACACCCGCGATAAATTATAGGGTTCAATTAAGATTTGTTAGCAGTTTGTTTGCACTATTTTGTCACTAATAGGCCTGCAATAGACTTCATTGTTGGGGGATCAACAGTGCGTGTAACGCTGAGTTTGTGACAAGGACATTCGTAAATGGGAAGTATAGCTGTACGGCATGATCATGGCGATGCCCGGCCTTCTATGGAAATAGGCCGTGCTTTGAGTATGGACGATGTCATTGGCGACATCCCGGGGCAGGTCGAGGCTGATGGCGGGGCTGATCGCCTGGCCAACATTGCCTCTATCATGGCGTTGTTGGTTTTCGTCCTGCTTGGCGGGATGACGGCTTTGCTGTCCATTGCGTCAGACCAGGTTTTTGGCTTATCCATGCCGCCGTCATTGTTGTTTCTGCTGGGCGTTACGGGTTTCCTGGTTTCCGCCACCTCTGCCCTGGCCATGCGCAGGGCGGTTCTACAGATGACCCATTCTGCCGTTGGGGCTAAGGCGGCACCACGGATGCACCTGCTCCATGGCATGGTTGAAAATATTCCTGAAGCGATTGCCTTGTGGGATAAGGACGACCGTCTGGTTCTCTGCAATAAACTCTATCGCGACATATTCTCCCGTATAGAGGATCGACTACAGCCCGGCCTGCATTTCAGCGATGCCCTGAATGCAGAAATGGAAGCGTCCTATATCCCCGCATCCGTTGCTTCCAACTGGTTTGAAAAGCGTCAGGAAAACCATTGGATCGGCGATGTGACGGAACGGCGCAGCATTGAAGGTCGCGAATACGAGATTAAGGATAGCCATTGCGGCGGCGGCGGTACCTTGACCCTGGTCCGCGATATGACGGAAATTCGGATAAAGGAGCGTGATCTGCGTGACAGCCAGGAACGCTATGCCCTGGTCTCCCTCGCATCCAGCGAAGGGCTATGGGATATGGACCTCCGAACGGATCGATTTTATATCTCCTCCCGGGTTTTATCCATCATCGGCTCCCGTACTGATCCGGCGGCATTCCAGCAGGAAGATTGGGTGTCGGCGATCCATCCCGATGACATAGATATCTATCATCAGAACTGGCGTGAGCACCTGGACGGTGAGAGCCGGATTTTCGATTTAGAGTACCGTGTTCTCCATTCTGAAGGCGAATTGCGCTGGATTTCCGACCGCGCCCTGGCATTGCGGGATTCCACCGGCCACGCCTATCGCATTGCCGGCTCTGTCACCGATATCACGTCCCGTAAATTGGCGGAGGTCGAGATGGTTGAAGCCAGGGATGCAGCCGAAATCGCTTCCCGTGCGAAAACACAATTCCTGGCCAACGTCAGTCATGAATTGCGTACGCCCCTAAATGCAATTATTGGGTTTTCCGATCTGCTGGGCGACAGCGAGAAAAGCCACCTCTCGGTCGACGATCAGAACAGCTTCCTGCACTCCATCAACCAGTCAGGCCGCGATTTACTCGTTGTTATCAACGATATCCTGGATATGTCACAGATTGAAACCGGTGATATGAAGTTGGCCGAAGGCGCGGTGGATTTGGAGCTTTGTATCGAAGCCACAATCTCCATGGTCGCAGAACAAGCTGCGACCAAGGGTCTGGTCGTTGTAGAAACCTTACCGGCGGAATTACCCGATTTGATTGGCGATCAGTCCAAAATTAAGCAGATGCTGCTGAACCTCCTATCCAACGCGATCAAATTCACAGGAACGGGCGGTGAGATCGAAATCGGCGTCTCCTTTATTGAAGGTACCGGCATTGATGTGTATGTGCGGGACAACGGTATTGGCATGGACCAATCCGAACTGGATCGGGCGCGGCTTTCCTTCGCCCAGGCGAACAACAGTCCCAGCCGTCAGCATGGCGGCCTTGGCCTAGGTCTGGCGATTACGACGGCGCTGGCGGAGCTTCATGGCGGGGCCATGATCTTGACCTCGGAACTCGGCGCCGGCACCAAGGCGACGCTGCATTTCCCGGCCGAACGGATCCAATAGGTCTCGTTGACGAGGGCACAGATCAACTTTAGCGGATCA
>Ga0233439_10001098_pt1 | contig 36082 bp, 37 predicted proteins | sample SI_123_September_6_FD_182713 | JGI IMG/M metagenome (GOLD analysis project Ga0233439, IMG submission 182713) | Seawater microbial communities from Saanich Inlet, British Columbia, Canada - SI_123_September2016_100_MG | ecosystem: Environmental > Aquatic > Marine > Inlet | place: Canada: British... | reverse complement strand
GAAGATGCCGTCAAATAAAGGAATTCTGTGCGGTATAGCCCAACTCCTTCAACCCCAAATTTATGAAGAGAACTAACCTCCTGATTCGATTCAATATTAGCCAGCAATTTAATCTGATGTCCATCTAGAGTTTCTGCAGGCTGATGGATGTTGGTCAATAACCTTTCTTCATATTTGCGATAGTTCTCTTGTTTTTTAGCATAGTGTTGCAAATTTTCGCTGGTGGGATTAATGATGACTTCCCCATCAATGCCATCAACAATGATTTGATCACCAGAATTTATTTTTGAAGTAAGCCCTTTAACTCCAGTAATAGCAGGCATTCCCAAGGCGGCGGCAAATATGCCAACATGGGAAGTTTTTCCTCCCGCCTCTGTGACCATCCCTTTAACAAAATTTTTAGGCATCATTATGGTGTCGGAAGGACTTAGGGAGTGGGTAACAATGATTACTGGCTCTTGAATGTCAGAGAGGGACTCTTGGGAATGGCCGATGAGATTTTTAAGTATAGTTTGCACCAGCAGATCGAGGTCGTCTTTTTTCCCCTTCAAGTAATCATCATTTATATTATCAAAAAGTTTTAAGAAAGTATTTAATGTTTGTGTAAGCGCCCATTCCGCATTGGTTTTATGTTTCTTGATATTTTCGATGGTATCGTTAACGAGGATGTCGTCGTCTAAAAGAAGGCTATATGTATCTAAAATAACTGCATATTTATCGGCAATTTTTTCGGCACGTTTTTTTATTTCCGTCATTTGAAGCTTGGTTTTTTCTATGGCTTCGCGAAAACGCTCAACTTCCTTTTCTGCCTCAACTTCATCAAGCTGATGTTTGATGATGCAAAACTTGGTTGAGTCAAGCAGGTACGCTTTTCCGATTGCGACCCCTTTTGATACGGCAATGCCTTTCATGTCAATTAAATAAATTTAGAGTCTTCTTCTAAAAGAAGCGCATAGATTTGATTTGCGTCCTGTAACTTTAAAATACCTTCACGCAAATTCTGATTTTTAAAAAGTCTTGAAATACGAGCCAAAGCTTTTAAATGTTGCCCTGTTGAATTTGAGGGGGCAATAACCATACATACAAAGTGGACAGGTTTTTGGTCAAGTGACTCAAAATCCAGCCCTTCTATGGAACGCCCAAAAACTATAATGATCTGAGAAAGCTCATCAGATTTTCCGTGAGGAATGGCTACATTTTCACCAATGCCAGTGCTCCCCAACTTTTCTCTTTCCATAAGAGTATTAAATAAGGTTCCCTTATCTTTAATCAAACCCAGGTTTTGCAGAAAATCGGTGATTTCGCGGAGGACTTCCTCCTTGTTGGTTCCTGTCAAATTTGGAATAATGGATTCTTTGCTTAAAATTTCGTCTATTTTCATTTCATGGGAAGCGCATTGAGGATAATGTTGGTTCAGTCTTGATTTCTTAATTTAGACTGGGAACCCTTTTTGATTCTAAGGTCCTGTGTTTTTTCTTTATGTTTTCTTAGCTGTTTTTCAATTTTTAGCAAGGCATTATCCATTGATGCGTAGAGATCATCAGTCTCATGTTGGCTATGAACTGTGAATCCCTTTGTTTTTACAGTTATTTCCGCAAAATGGCGGTGCTTTTCTACAAGTAGTGCTACATGAACATCGGCTTCTTCACCCAAGTCGCTGATGGTCTTATCCATTTTGTTTTGTAAATGTCCCCGGATTCCATCCGTGATATCAATATTTCGTCCTGTTACAGTCAATTTCATCGAGCTCTCCAAGAAAAACGTCAATCAAAATATGTTTATATGTTTATAGGGTTGGTTCAAACTCTATAAAATACTAAAAAGAAGAGGAAATTAAAACCATTTTTTCCTTTTACTTGCAGGGGGAATATTTAGTTCCTTTCTATATTTAGTAATAGTTCTTCGTGCTATTTTAGCATTTTTCCTCATTAACGCTTCCACCATTTGATCATCGGTTAAGGGATTACTCCCGTCTTCTTCATTAATGATTTCCTTAATCATGTTTTTAACCCGTATGGAGGACATGCTATTGCCCATATAGGATTTGATACCACTGTGGAAAAAGAATTTAAGTTCAAATATTCCCTGGGGAGTATCTATATATTTATTTGTAGTGATTCTACTTACCGTTGATTCATGCATTTCAATATCTTTAGCAACATCTTTCAGGACCATGGGTTCTAAATAGGATAATCCGTCATCTAAAAAACCTTTTTGCAGTTTTACGATACTTTTTCCGACTTTATAGATGGTTTGTCTGCGCTGGTCGATACTTTTAATCAACCATAAGGCAGACCGGAACTTGTCTTCCAAATACTCCTTGGTTTGCCCTTCTTTGGTGGTCTTTAATAGATTGTGATAGTAGGAACTAACCTTAAGGCTAGGAACGCCATCATCATTTAAGACCACATCGTATCCCTCATCCGTTTTAATGACAACAAGGTCGGGGACAACATAGTCGACCTTTTCGGAACTGAATAAAAGCCCAGGTTTCGGGCATAAATCCCTGATAATTTTCAAGGCATCTAGAACTTCATTTAAATCAATTTTTAATTCTGAGGCAACTTTTGACAGGAACCTGTCTTCCAACCGCTCCAAATAATTTTCAATAAGTATTTCTACATAAGGGTTTTTGTCAGGAAGGGCGCGAGCCTGGTTTATCAGGCATTCTTTCAGGGATCGGGCGGCTACTCCCAGGGGTTCAAAATTTTGTATTATGCTTAGAACCCTTTGAACATTTTCTTCTTGTGTATTACAGATTGTGGCAATTTCATTTAGATCCGCACATAGATACCCATCATTTTGAATGTTTCCGATAATGCATGATCCTATAAACTTATCCAATTCAGAATCAACGGCTAAATCAAGTTGCCACATGAGATGGTCTGCTAAATCGGCCTCTTTTTTATATGTGGACTCAATAGACGGTCTTTCTGCATAACTTTCAACTGACATGCCTTTATCAATGTTGCCCTGAAAATAACTGTCCCAGTCTATTTCCTGGTCCTGAGAGGTAGAGCTAGGTTCTATATCTGAATTGAAGTCTTCATTGGGCTCTGCTTCCTCAGAATTGTTTTCCTGATCATTTTCTTCTTCAAGTAATTCTTCCAAAACTGGATTTTCTATAATTTCTTGTCTTACTAATTGGGCAAGCTCAAGTCTTGCCAAAGGCAGGAGCTTGATGGCCTGTTGAAGCATGGGCGTCATGACCAGCTTCTGGCTCATCTTGAGGTTCAAATTCATTTTCATTTCCATTGCCATAATTTATTGCTCCCGGCTTAAAATGAAAACTGGTTGCCCAGATAAATCTGTTTAACTTTTTCATCCTGGGCAACATCCATCGGTTTTCCCGATGAGATGATTTCCCCGGCGTTAATAATATATGCGCGGTCAGTAATGCTTAGGGTTTCCCTGACGTTATGATCGGTGATTAAAACACCAATCCCCTTGTTTTTTAATTGTGAAATTATGGATTGAATATCAGCAACGGCAATAGGGTCAATCCCTGCAAAGGGTTCGTCTAAAAGAATAAATATTGGCGATGTCGCTAAAGCCCTACTAATTTCGACCCTTCTCCGCTCTCCCCCTGAAAGTGAAAATGCTTTGGAGTCTTTTATGTGGAGGATGTTAAGTTCGCGCAGGAGTGACCGGGCTTTTTTCTTGCAGTCAAAACTGGAAAGCTTTTGGGTCTCTAGAACCGCAATAATATTTTCCTCCACCGTCAATTTTCTAAAAACCGAAGGCTCTTGTGGCAAATAACTGACCCCTTTTTTGGCTCGTTCATGCATGGGAAAATGGGTGACATCCTCATCATTTAATAGAACTTTGCCGTCATCAGGACGGGTCAGTCCTACGACCATGTAAAAGGTGGTGGTTTTGCCAGCGCCATTTGGACCTAACAACCCCACAATTTCACCCTTCTTAACTTCGATACTTATTTTATTGACAACCTTTCGAGTTCGGTATGACTTGACAAGGTTTTCAGTTCTTAGGCCGGTCACTTTATTTCTTTTTAGAGGAGGAGAGTTGATTTTGATCAGTGGATTTAGACTTCTTTCCTGGTTTATTGTCTTCATCTTTTGGATAAATTTTCATACGTACTCTTTCATTGACCACAAACCTGTCTTTCTCCAAAAGAAAAATCATTTCCCGACCTTCAATCATATTGTCCTCTTCCCATGCGGTGGCTTTTGGGGTGCCCGTTAAAATTATTTTTTGTAGTTTATCCAGATAGACAGCGCGATCCCCGGTAGCTCTTTTTAATCCTCGAGTAATAACAACATTGCCAATAGCTACAATCTCGTCAGTTTCTTTTTTATCTTCGGTGTTGTAAACCTCCATAATGTCCGAGGTGATTTTCAGGTCGTCCTGATAACTCACTACATTGCCGGAAAAAACTATTTTAACTCCCCCATTTTCAGACCGCATTCGATCAGAGGTGATTTCAATAGGGGATTTGCTTTTTTTTGATTTTTCTTTTAGAGGACTCCCACCTTGAGCACTGACAGGTATAACCATCAATACCCAGGCAATAAAAATATATAATCCGAACGATTTAATTTTCATATGATTTTATTGCTTTTGAGATGCTGTCGGAGATTTGGTATTTAACCTGTCCATCAAAATATCCGGGGAACCTACAAATTTCACATTACCCATTAAATTAACGTCCTTGGTGGCTTTCTTATAGGTTCCTGAATCCGCAGAAATGACGTATTTTTTGTTTTCGGCCTTGTGAAGGATCATTTCCACATTTTGCATTTTAGTCAGGTCTTCCTGGTTGTTGATTTGCGCAAAATCCGCTTTAAGTTCCCACTCTTTGACACCTTTAACTTCGTGAGCCACTCGGAAATTCTCAATCTCAACATCAATCCCTTTTTCCATTATTTTGACTTTAATGTTTCCAATCTCGACCGAGGTATTGATATTTTTAAAAATATAATATCCGGCCGCGCCAATAATGCAGAAGGCCAGTAACAGTAAAACTCTCCTGATGGTATTAATCATTTAAATATTTAATTTATAAAGCATTATGGGTATATGCAAATGGCATACCACGGATCTAATCATTACATATCAAAACTTTAAAGTAAAGTGAAATCAGGGAAAGAACGGGGGGCGGGGAGAAAGGTATTGAAGGTGAATTCTCGCTGAGAATCACTGATTACTTTAATATTAATTTCTATTCTATCCTGAATATTTAAGAGAAGCTTGTCCGGGTTTTGGGATGATCGCAGTTTCTCTGCCCACTCAATAATAGTAACGCCTTGGTTGTATATAATTTCTTCCAGGCCGAGCGAATAAATTTCTTCAAGGCTGTCGAGACGGTAAAGATCAATATGGTAAATGGGAAGTCTTCCAGAGTACTCATTGATTAAGGTGAAAGTTGGGCTACGAATGTAGAAGTCTTTATCGAGTTCTAAACCGTGGCAGATTCCTTGGGTAAAGCAGGTTTTTCCCGCACCGAGATCTCCGAATAAAAGAATGATGTCGCCTGCTTCCAAGGAACTCCCGAGTGATTTTCCTAACTGCAGGGTTTCTTCCATACTATTAGATACTTTTTTCACTTTATGGAAGTATGCGTTTCAGAGTTTCCGGAAGAGACCTTAGTAAATCTCCTGCTATCAATGTGGTTTCGCTTTCATTTTTTGCAAAATAATCCCCTGCTTGACCGTGTATATAGGAACCTGCTATGGAAGCTTGGGGTAGGCCCTGAGCCATGAGCCCGGCAATAATTCCTGTTAATACATCGCCCGACCCACCAGTCGCCATCCCCGCATTTCCTGTAGGATTTATGATAACAGTTCCATCGGCCATGGCAATCAAGCTGGGAGAACCTTTCAAGACCAGAGTTAAAGAGTGGTCGGCGGCAAATTGTGAGGCGGTAGCAATGCGGTTTTTTTGAATTTTTTGAGTTGCTAATCCCATTAAGCGGGACATTTCTTTGGGGTGCGGAGTAAGAACGGTTTCAGGATTCAAGATATCCAACCAGTTCTTATGAGTCGATATCGCGTTCAAGGCATCGGCATCTATCACTAAAGGACACTTAATCAATGGCAGGAGTTCACCGACTAGAGCAACAGTTTCCGGGTCTGTGGTTAATCCCGGTCCGATGGCCATTGCAGACTTATCTTTGAGATGTTCCAAAATAAGCTCTTTTGCCTTCAAAGATAATGTTCCATTAGCGGTTTCAGGAAGAGGGACCGTCATCACCTCCATGGGATGGACCGCTTTCTGACAGGATTCTGGAAAGGCCAATGTACATAAACCGGCTCCAGATCGCAGGACAGCCAGAGCGGTTAGTCCTGCCGCTCCCTCTTTACCTCTTGATCCCGCCAATACCAGAACATGACCGTAATCGCCTTTGTGACTATTGGGATTTCGTTTGTGGAAATAGGATTTTAAATCTTTCTCCTCAGACTGGTGGACTCGAATATTTTGGCTTTTTACAGATTTTTCCGGAATTCCAATATCAATAAGCCGGATTTCTTTCATGACACCCGCTGAAGGGTGGAGTAAATGGCTTTGCTTCCAACAGGCAAGGGCCAGGGTCAAATCGGATTTAACATGTGGACCTATTAATTGCCCGCTGTCAGAGTCCAAACCCGAATTGATGTCCACCGAGACAACAAACTTTTTAAATTGATTGATTTTTGCGATGACTTGTTCAGCGAAGCCGGATGCAGGTTTATTTAATCCCGTCCCGAAAACGGCATCAATGATGATGTCGCAATGGCGCAGTTTATGGTCATACTGGTTCAAGTTATCCGCGTCTAACTCGTTTACCTGAACCCCGATATTTTGCGCTGAAAGAGCGTTAACGCCTGCACCACCTTTTAACTCAGAAAATTTCCCAGCTAAAAGGACCCGTATGTCAGAGCCCAGATTAAAAAGATGCCGTGCGATGACAAAACCATCCCCACCATTATTACCTTTACCGCAAAATACGAAAATCTTTTTTTGGGAGAGGTCTGGAAAATGTTTTTGCAGGTCCTTAAAGATTCCAACTCCTGCATTTTCCATAAGAGTGATGCCTGGAATTCCAAGCTCATCAATGGCATGGCGGTCGATGGCCTGCATTTGTTTTGCTGTAACGACGGGAAGCAAAGAAATTCTCCATTTACTACATGGTTATTTGACAATATACCTTAATCTATTACCTTTTATTTTTCATTTAGAATGACTTGACCTGTCTCGGTGATAAGGTAATTGCATACATTGGCACCTTGATGGAAAAATAGATGTCCTAACATTTCAGCTCTTTATAATCCTGCAGTCGTTTGCCTTTTTCATCCTGAAAGCAATCCTTTGTTATTTTCATTTTATACATTCTATCCAAACGGAAATTGCGAAAATCATCGCGCATTTCGCACCATCCTAAAAGGAGCCATACAGGGCCGAAGAATGCCAGGCATAGCGGTCGCACCCGTCGGGTTGATACCTGGCCATCTTCTCTTGTGTAGCTGAATTTCACATAATTTTTGCTGCGGATAGCCCGGCGAGCTGCTGTGAAATCAATAGTAATAACGGGCTTTACTTGGGTGGGCAATGAAAACAAAAAAGTCTCAGCAATTTCTTGTTGCAGGCTCTCAGGTAGGACGGAAGTGATTTTATCAATGGCCTGATGTGCGGCTTTAATCAGCCCCTTATCGCCCCAGCTTTCCACCATTTGTGCTCCCAGCATCAATGCATCCAGTTCCTCAATATCAAACATTAATGGGCGCACTACATAATTTTTATCAAGCAAATAGCCTACGCCGGGCTCCCCAATAATTGGGACGTTGGATGCTCCTAGATCGGCAATATCGCGGTATATGGTGCGTACGCTTACCTCCAGTTTCCTGGATAGAGATTTAGCAGTCACGACTTGTCTGCGTGCTTTTAGATATTCGACTATGCGGAATAGTCGATCTGCTCTACGCATTACACCTCCTTATTTAAATTAATCCTACACTACTGTCACGCTACTGACAACACGCTGTCAGTAGTGCTGTGGATAATGCTAAAAAAAACTTGAAAGAGTCGAATAATTTAATTATCAAAGGAGGCTATCGTGACTACTATTCCCAATGGATTTACTTCCGTAACACCCTATGTCGTAATGGATGATGCGGCGGCGGCTGTTAAGTTTTATAGAAAAGCATTTGGTGCAGAAGAAAAAATGTGTCTCTCTACGCCTGACGGAAAAGTGATGTATGCCGAGATACAGGTAGGCAATGCTCGTATAATGATGGGTGGGCCTTGTCCTGAATCGGGAGGTGATCTGACAAAATCAGCTAAAAGTCTCGGTGGCTCACCTATATCCTTTTATGTTTATGTTGAGGATGTGGAGACAGCTTTTAATAAAGCAAAAGAGGCGGGAATGACCGAGAAAAAAGGTATTGAAAATATGTTCTGGGGTGATCGAATGGGAACCCTCACTGATCCGTTTGATGTGGAATGGACCATCGCGGAACATGTACGAGATGTCCCGTTGGAAGAAATGGAAGAGGTTATGAAAAATATGGCTTGCTAACACTCCGATTGCAGGGGGTGAAAATTAATGCTGGCTAATTATTTTAGGATTGGCAAGGAGGAAAAATTTATGGGCAACATAAACAACAGTATAAATTATATTGAACTGCCTATGGTTAAAAACGATGAAACAAAAAAATTCTATAATCAGGTGTTTGGGTGGGAGTTTGCGGATTGGGGACCTGATTATATTAGTTTTTCCGGGGCAAATATTGATGGGGGTTTTAATGGGGTAGGGGACGCCGAGGTATCAAACTCAGGTGTTCTTGTGGTTTTATATGCTAATGACCTTGATCAAAAGCTTGAAGAAGTGAAAAGTGCTGGTGGAGAAATCTCAAAACCTGTTTTTGAGTTTCCCGGAGGAAAGAGATTCCACTTCCGTGACCCAAATGGAAATGAACTTGCTGTATGGTCAGAATAATTTTTGCAGAGAGTAACAGTGATAAAACGATGTGCATGGGTGGGTAATAATTCAAAGCCGCTGGATATTAAATATCATGATGAAGAATGGGGTGTTCCTGTTCATGATGAAAGAACATTATTCGAGTTTCTAATTTTGGAAGGCGCACAGGCAGGACTCAGTTGGACTACCATCCTTAAAAAACGTGAAAATTATCGCAAGGCCTATGACAATTTTAATCCCAAAAAAGTCTCTAAATATAATGACACCAAACAACAGGAGCTCCTGCTGAATGAAGGCATTGTACGAAATCGCTTAAAAGTTGCGGCTTCTGTTACCAATGCCAAGGCATTTATAGCGGTGCAAAAGGAATTTGGGGGCTTCGATAAATATATCTGGGGGTTTGTCGGTGGCAAAGCCATGCAAAATAGATGGGAGTCTTTGGAAGCACTCCCCGCAACGACAAAGGAATCGGAAACGATGAGCAAAGATTTAAAAAAACGGGGTTTTAAATTTGTAGGTTCTACTATCTGCTATGCCTTCATGCAGGCAACAGGTATGGTCAATGATCATACTACCGATTGCTATAGGCATAAAGAACTGCTTGATTGAGCTTTATTCTCTTCTTGTCAGAAGCTGACGCAGTTAGCAATCACACAAAAACTGTATATGGGTAATCGTTGGATTCATTGAGAGCCATTTCCTCCCGAGTGGGTGCCAGTCCGTTGACTACTCCAAACAGGTGAGGACAATCATAGCCGAGTTGGACTTTCTTTTCGCGCTCAAGGGAATTGAAATGTTCCGGGTCGACAAGGAATGCTCGATTGAAGAAATATTGGGTGATAAAGCTACCCAGGAATACAGATTTGCCTTTTAGTTCAGGAAGGAGTGTCAATTTTTCCGGTAAACTGTCATGGTTATAGTTAAAAGAAAAGCGGACTAACACATCGTATAAAAAACAAAAGTGGTAGGTGTTCATATGATGCCAGCAGGATTTTTCGTTTAACCCAACCTGTAATATATTCAAAATATCTTTAAGGCTGAGCAGGGAGTTGCTTCTGCCTGCATGAGGGTAGAATTGTTGAAAATCTTCTCTCCAGTACATTTTGGGCTGGCGTTCAATGAATGATAAAACCTCCTCATCCTGATTTAAGGCGACTTCAATAAAATGGCGAGGATCAAAATTGGAATCGTAATCTGTATCCGGAGAAGTGGCTTGATTGCCAGGAGATGAGGTTTCGTAAATATTATTTTTGAAAACCAACATTTGAAAAGACTCTTGAAATATTTCGCTCTATTATACCCTAACTTTAAGGTCAGTTTTGACCTGCAACCCTTACTTAAGAAGAAATAAAACCCTTGAATAAAAATATTTATAATTTTGAAGTAGAAAATATTGATAAAGAACCCGTCAATCTTTCCTCCTTTCAAGGACAGGTTTTGCTGATTGTCAATGTGGCTTCTGAATGTGGGTTCACCCCGCAATATTTGGATTTGCAAAACCTATATGAAAAATATAAGGATCAAGGATTGAGTGTTCTGGCTTTTCCTTGCAACGATTTTGGTTCTCAGGAACCGGGGACTAACGAAAGTATAAAAGAATTTTGCCATAAAAACTATCAAGTGACATTTGATCTTATGAATAAGGTGTCTGTTTTGGGTGCGGAGAAATTCCCTCTTTATCAATATATATATAATTGTCGTCTGAAGCATCAGGGAAGGGGAGTGGTATCCCAACTATTTAAGCTGGTTAAACCCGTGTTGTATCGAATTAAAGGGATGCCGATTCCTGAAAAAAATGAGGCTCAATGGAATTTCCATAAATTTCTGGTTGGAAAAAATGGAGTTCCGGTAGCAAGTTTTTTGAGCGAGGTGAGTCCAGACGCCAGTATCTTTATTCAAAAGCTTGAAGAGGAGTTGCGAAAATAAAAACCCGTATTGAGATTTATTTAGGGTGAATAAGGGGTTTCCACACTCGTCTTGAATTGGGTTTCTTCTCCATCAGGAATGAGTCTGTTGACAACCCCAAATAAGCAGGGATCAGTAAGATTTAAGCGCTTCTTTTCTTCTGCGGACATATTATTGTAACGTTCAGCATTCATTAAAAATGCTGTCCCGAAAAAATAATTGTCAAGAAAATGGTCGAAATCAATAATTTCTCCCTTAAGATTGGGAAACATTTCTTTTCTTTCTTCGGGTTCCAGGTAGCTGTACTCTTCATAGGAGCCATGCAGACTGTCAAACAAATATGTCATGTGATAGGCGTTCATGGAATACCAACGGCTTTTGTTTACCAATCCTTCAAGGAGTGACTGTGAGAAAATTTTTAATAATGAAACAGAACCAAACCTTGATGCATGAGGAAACAAAGTCTTAAAATGACTCTGGCTTTCCTGTTGAGGAAGTTGTTCTAATCCGTTAAATATTTCACGGTCAGTAGTCAGAGATTTGAAAATAAAATCATAGGGGTCCAGATATTGCTGGATTCCATTTTCTGGATTCGAGTCGTTACTTATATCGTAAATATTTTTTTTAAAAATTAGCATGAATAAATTTGAACATTGAAAATTAATGGTTCAGTTTATCATGGAACCAAAGGGTTTCGGTATGCTTGAAAGTAAAGATCCTTTATGGAGTGCATTGGGTAAATTGCTTGAACCTTCCCAATTGAATATTTATTGGGAAATGATTTCCCATTATCGTCAAGGCCCATCAAAAATTCAGGATTGGGATTCCATTAAGAGTCCAGATTCGGAGAGCTTGCTGGATTATTCCCGCTTGCCATCCCCCGAAGATTCAAAGACGGCGCAACAATTATCCAAGCTTGTTGTGGGCAAACTTAATGGCGGCATGGGAACCAGCATGGGTTGTATGGGGCCAAAGTCTCTGGTGATGGTGCGAAATAATAAATCATTTCTGGATTTGATCCTGGAGCAGGTTGAGAACCTGAACCGTGAATGGAAGCAGAAAATTCCTGTTCTATTGATGAACAGTTTTTACACGCATAAAGATACCCAGGCCCATCTAAATTCACTGAATTTTTCCTCAGAAATAATTGGTTTTCAGCAAAATAAATTTCCACGCTTGCATGCGGGGAACCTGAATCCACTTACTCCGGAAAAATGGGGGGACCAGACATTTTACCCACCAGGGCATGGGGATTTTTTTCAATGTGTGTCCCAACAGGGGATCTTGCAAAGGCTGATTGATGAAGGCAGGGAAATTCTCTTTATGTCTAATGCCGATAATCTCGGGGCAGTCATGGATCCAGTCATTTTGAACTATATGGATGAATTCAATATTCCTTTCCTAATGGAAATGACTCCCAAGACTTCAGCAGATGTCAAAGGGGGTACCCTTTACCAGGTAGATGGAAAACTCAAATTATTGGAAATTGCTCAGGTTCCTGATGACAAAGTTGACGATTTTTGTGATCAGAATAAGTTCAAAGTGTTTAATACCAACAATATCTGGATCAACCTGATTGCTTTGAACAAAAGGCTGAGTCAGGGGCCATTAAATTTGACGGTTTTGGTAAATGAAAAGAAGCTAGGGGATACTCCCATTGTGCAACTTGAAACGGCTATAGGTTCTGCTTTGGAATGCTTCGAGGGTGCGGTAGGACTAACAGTTTCGCGTGTGCGTTTTCTGCCGGTTAAAAAAACGGATGATTTACTGTTGGTGCGTTCCAATCTTTTTAACCTGGATAAGGGGCAATTAAAACGAAATCCAATAAGAAAGTCGAAACAGTTACCAAAGATAAACCTGGGAGATTTTCTGCAAAATATAGAAAATTTTCAAAATAGTTTTCCAATCATTCCAGACCTTATTGATTTGGAAGAGTTGATGATTAAGGGTGATGTGCGCTTTGAGGGAAAGGCTTCCCTCAAAGGAAAGGTGAATTTGGAGGGTTTAAAAAATGTTTTGGTGCTTCCATCAGAAATATTGATAGCCGATGAGAGTCGGCAGGGGTGACGGAATTGAATAATGATGGAGAGAATGTTTAACTCTGTTTTAATCTCGGCATAAATGCCTCTGGATTAGTAGGTGAAACGCCTTGAATTTTGTAGGAATAACGGAAATTTTGTTGAATTTTTTGTGATTTGAGGACTTAATATTTGATTTGCAACCTATTGTAAACAAATATATTATTTGCATATATGGAAATAAACGTTGACATGTTTTGACGCATAAGTATACTCTTTGAATTATCGGATTTGGCCCTTGATAATGTAGGAGAAATCTTACTTGGCGGATTTGGTAAAAGTACCCGAAAACTTCAGTCGCTGGGAGTTCAGGTACTGCGAAGTTCTTTGAGAAAACAAGTTTTAAAGTTCACTAAGGGAGGGGGCCGGTTCCCTGGAATTAGCCTCATTTAGAATATAAGTAGGTGAACGTTTGTTAACTAGGGTAAGGGAGAATTAAAAATGAAAAAACTCGCTGTTGTACTACTTGTTGCTGTTGCATCTTTTTGTCTCGCCAGTTCCGCATTTGCAGGGTCGTTGGCTCCGGGTGCAATGACTAAATGTAATAATGCTAAATCTATCACCCTGGAAAATACGGGTGGCGGAGCGATTGATCGCGGTGAAGGAAATGCTTCAATTTGGAAATCTTCAAACTTTACTACCGTTCCTGTAAGCTTGAGTCCGACTGCTAACCAAGGTTTCTCGACGGATGGTGGTGGAGCGGCTGGCAATTCTTATGTGAAAATGCCCAGTAAGCACTCTATGGGACAAACTAAAGTAACCTTGATGGGCCAAAGCAATTTCAGCCGTGGCGATTCCATTGGAGACATCAGTGGTGAAGTTAGAATCACCAATACGGGTACAACCAATCTTAATGTAAGCTGTGGTTAATAAATTTTAAAATTAAAGCCGACCTGGTTTTCCAGGTCGGCTTTTCTTTTGCCTGAATTTAGAAATTCCCCCAAAACTCTTCTCAATAGTAAAGAAGAATCCCTCCTGCTAGAATAATTCTATAAATGATAAAGGGTAACAGTCCTACCCTCGCAACGATCTTAAGCAACAGCTGAATTGCAAATAAACCGACCAGGAAGCTTATTCCCAAGCCCAATAGCATGTGGAGATTGGAATAGGTCTGCTCCGAAGGGGGTTGTGTAATAAACTGCAATAGCTTGTGCATGCCCGCCGCAAAGATAATTGGAGTACCCAGAAGAAAAGAAAATCGGGTTGCAGAAGTATGCGAGAGGTTAGTGAAAAGTCCTGCGGCAATGGTAATTCCAGAGCGTGAGGTCCCTGGTAATAAGGCTATGGCCTGAGCAAAACCGATAAATAAAACTTTTTGCAAACTGAGTTGGTTTAATTCCGCCGTCGGGTTGGTGCTTTTTGAATTATAGCGATCCGCCCCAACAAATATGAAAGACCAGAATAAGAGGTTACACCCTACAAAAGTTGGGCCTCTCAAATTGGCTTCGATCCAACCCTCCCCAAATAGACCTACCAGTCCGGCAGGGAAAGATGCCAGAATAATGCACCATGCAAGGTGATGGACTTTGCTCTTTCGGTCAAACAGGCCTATCGCTAAATCTTTTAGATCTTTCCTGAAAAAGATTATTATTGCCAGAAGGGTACCTAAATGCAAAATGGCATCCAGGGCCAGGCCTTGGTCTTCAAAATTGAAGACCATCGGAGCCAATATCAAATGCCCGGAACTGGAAACAGGCAAAAACTCTGTGAGTCCCTGAATAATGCTCAATAAAATAATCTGAAATAATTCCATATAATCCTGATGAATCCTTTTTTACGTAAGCCAGAGGGGAAAATTAATTGGACCTGGGTTTTGATGGTGGTAGGACTCATTGCCCTCCACAACCAGCATCTTATCAAAACCGATCCGGAAAATACTTATCCCAAGCGTATCCGTCGGGCGCTTCGACTTTGGGTCAATCCCGCTGAAACCGAATTGGAAAAACATCTCATTGGCAAAGGTATTGTCTGTGAAGAGCCTGCGCTCCTTTATCAAAAAGTGGCGGGGGCAACAGTAGTAATTAATACCAATGGGGCCATAGGCTCGGGAGTGTTCATTGGTCCCCGGCTTATTGCTACAGCAAATCATGTGGTGGATGGAAAAAATTTAAAAGTACTTCTTCCACAATTAGAAGAAGATAATCTGGCGAAGCCTGGAAGACCGATTGCAGTGGATTTTGTCAATCGAATAAAGGGACTGGATTTAGCGTTCGTGACGACACGGCATTCCCACCACTCCTGGCTCAACCTGGAAAGAAATCTTCAATTGGATACCAATATGATCATCGTTGGTCATCCCAAGGCAAAATACTACTCCCTGCAAAAGGCTAGAATCAAGAAAAAAGCATCCATGTCCTCCTCAGAATTTGTAATTTTTAAGGACAATGAAATATTTTTCGGCAACTCAGGAGGGGCAATGGTCAATTGTAATGGAAACCTTGTGGGGGTGGTATCCATGATGTCTAATTTTCAGAACAGTATGCTCAAGCAGGGTATAGGAATTAATGCCAATACCATTGGACGGTATGTGCAGAATTTAAAGTTGGGATGATTCAAATATCCTGACGTGGATACTTCAGGTTTAGGTTTGCCGGGTTTTATAAATTATGTTATGTTACGCGGGCAATCAGCCCGATTCCCTTGGAAATTAATAGGTTGCCTCCTCACGAACCCTGGCTGACCAGGATGTTTTTTGCGGTTTAGCCTATCCTAGTTTAATGTTTGAGAATCCTGTTTTCTTCGTGATTATCAGTAGTCAGGGCATGATCGGGAACCGTCACAGATAACGTATTTGAGTCATGAGAGAATTTTCAAGAATTCAGCGCCTTCCTCCTTACGTATTGGGGATCATCAACGAGATTAAATATAAAGCCCGTCGACGCGGGGAAGATATTATCGACTTTGGTTTGGGGAACCCGGATATGCCCACCCCAAAACATATTGTCGATAAATTGATTGAGGCCGCAGAAAAGGAACCCAATCATCGCTATTCTGTTTCTAAGGGAATTTATAAATTACGTCTTGCTATCTGCGATTGGTACAAGCGTAACCATGATGTGGATCTGGATCCGGACACGGAGGCGATTGCAACGATTGGTTCCAAAGAGGGCATTGCCCATTTAGCACTGGCCATCACCAGTCCCGGTGATTCTGTCCTGGTGCCAACCCCCACATACCCGATTCATACCTATGCGTTCATATTAGCGAATGGGGATGTCATACATGTGCCTCTTGGGCCTGACATAGATTTTTTCGAAGCTCTTCTCGATGCCTTTAAGAGAAATTGGCCAAGACCCAAGGCAATGGTAATCAACTTTCCCCACAACCCTACCACTCAGGTAGTGGGAATTGATTTCTTCGAAAAGGTGGTGGATTTTGCCAAAGAACACGATCTAATAGTGATTCACGATTTTGCCTATGGGGATATCGTTTTTGATGGCTATCGTGCCCCCAGCTTCTTGCAGGTTCCTGGAGCGAAAGAAGTGGGAATTGAGTTTTTTAGCTTATCGAAAAGTTATAATATGCCTGGGTGGCGGGTAGGATTTGCGGTGGGAAATTCTGAAATCATTAATGCCTTGGCTCGCATCAAAAGCTATCAGGATTATGGTATGTTTCAACCGATTCAGATTGCGGCGACGGTGGCTCTGAATGGACCCCGAGATTGTGTGGAAGAGATTCGCGAAAGGTACCGAAGTCGACGGGATGTTTTGTGCGAATCGTTGAATCGAATCGGTTGGAAAGTGACACCGCCAAAAGCGACCATGATGGTATGGGCCGAAATCCCGGATGAGTTTAAGAAAATTGGGTCGCTTGAATTTTCCAAACTACTCCTTGAAAAAGCAAAAGTAGCCGTTGCACCGGGAATTGGGTTTGGAGAAGGCGGGGACCATTTTGTACGTTTCTCGCTGGTTGAAAATGAACACAGAATCCGTCAGGCGGTCCGCGGAATTAAAGAGATTTTTTAAGGAAACTGAGTAGACAATGAATACGATTAAAATTGGAATGATAGGATTTGGCACCATCGGTGCCGGGGTTGCTAAAATCCTTACGGAAAATAGTGAAATCATCCAGAAAAGGTTGGGGGCCAGAATAGAACTGGTAAAGGTGGCTGATCTGGATATTGTCACGGATCGAGGGGTTAAGCTTGCACCCGATGCGCTAACTACTTCTGCCGAAGAGGTGATTAACCATCCTGATATTACGGTGGTCATCGAATTAATGGGGGGATATGAACCGGCCAGAACGTTTCTTCTCCAGGCCATTGATCAGGGGAAGCATGTGGTAACAGCCAATAAGGCCCTGTTGGCAAAACATGGGGATGAAATATTTTCTGCTATTACTGAAAAGGGTTTATCTATAGGGTTTGAAGCTTCAATTGGGGGGGCTATCCCCATTATTCGCTCTGTTCGTGAGGCGTTTGTTGCCAATAACATTCAGTCTATAGAAGGCATCGTAAATGGGACAGCTAATTATATCCTCAGTAAAATGTCGGATGAGAATTGCGACTTTAATACAGCATTAAAAGAAGCACAGGAAAAAGGTTTTGCTGAGGCAGACCCGACTTTTGATATTGAGGGAATTGATTCTGCCCACAAGATAGCAGTGTTGACGCGCTTGGCGTATGGAACCCCTGTATCATTTGATGATATTACAGTTTCCGGCATATCAAATATCACCTCTGAAGACATTGAATGTGCTCGGGAGTTTGGTTACCGAATTAAGCTTCTCGCTATTTCTAAATTTGATGGGCAGGCGATTGATATTCGTGTCCATCCCGCTATGATTCCGATTGAGCACCCGATGGCAAATGTTAACGGCGTGTTAAATGCCATACGTGTTTGTGATGATATGATGGATGAGAATATCTTGATTGGGCATGGCGCCGGTGCTTTGCCTACTGGTAGTGCGGTGGTTGGCGATGTTGTCGAAATTGCCCGGAATATCCTCTCTGGTTTGGGAGAAAGAATACCTGCGGGATCTTTTCAGAACGATGAGATTAAAAATATTCCTTTGAAGAATATCAGTGAGATTGAGTCAGAATATTTTCTGCGATTCAGTGTGTTGGATAAACCGGGCGTACTTTCTAAAATATCCGGAATACTTGGGACTCATTCAATCAGTATTGAGTCTATGATCCAGAGGGGGAGAGCTGATGGTAGTGAGGGGGTTCCTCTGGTGATGATGTGTCATAAATCCAGTGAGAAAAATATTCAGTCTGCTTTAAAGGAAATAGAGCAATTGGATGTTGTGTGTGGAAAGTCTAACTTAATTCGTGTGGAAAAATAGGAATGGAATTTAAAGCCTGGTTTCAATGTATCAATCTGGAATGCAAAACCCGATATGAATTGACCGATATCATTTATCGTTGCAAGGAGTGTGGTGAACTTCTGGAAGTTCAGCACGATATGGAACTGTTAAAGCAACGGTCACCTGAAAAATGGAAAACCCTGTTTGAGAGTCGGTACCGGCGTAACGAATGGCCTTATGGCAGTGCCGTCTGGGGCAAAAGGGAACTGGTTTGTCCCAATGTGGAAGACGATAATATTGTATCTACTTATGAAGGGGGTACGAACCTTTTCTGGGCTGAGCGGCTGGGCCACCAGTTAGGTCTGGATGATTTATGGGTCAAACAATGTGGTATGGCACATACAGGATCTTTTAAAGATTTGGGGATGACTGTACTGGTTTCCATGGTCAAGCAAATGATTGCCAAAGGGAAAAATATCAAGGCGGTGGCCTGTGCTTCCACAGGGGATACATCTGCCGCATTGGCAGCCTATTGCGCGCTTGCCGGTATCCCTGCCATTGTGTTTTTGCCGAAAGATAAAGTTTCATTGACACAGTTGATTCAGCCTATTACGCATGGTGTACTGACTTTGTCTCTCGATACTGATTTTGATGGTTGTATGAAACTGGTGCAAGAGGTTTGCTCTAAAAATGATATCTATTTGGCCAACTCCATGAACTCTTTGAGAATCGAGGGTCAAAAAACGATTAGCTTTGAAATAGTCCAGCAGTTCAATTGGAAAGTTCCCGATTTTGTAATTGTCCCTGGTGGTAATTTAGGAAATGTCAGCGCGGTGGCTAAAGGGTTTCAAATGTTCTATGACCTGGGGTTGATAGATAAACTCCCTCGTCTGGTATGTGCCCAAGCGGAACGAGCAGACCCGCTTTACCGTAGTTTCAAAAATGGGTTTAAAACATTTGAAGCTATTCAGGCGAAAAAGACCTTGGCAAGTGCAATTCAGATTGGAGATCCAGTCAGTTTTAAAAAGGCTATACGTGCTCTCCAGACTTTCGATGGCATTGTTGAAGAAGCCACAGAAAGCGAGTTGGCAAATGCCGCAGGCAAGGCCAATAAGACGGGACTGCTCTGTTGCCCGCATACCGGGGTGGCTTTGGCAGTGCTTGAAAAACTAGTTAATCGCGGCGATATAAAGAAAAAAGATCGAGTGGTGGTCATCTCTACAGCAAACGGCTTGAAATTCACCGATTTTCTTTTTAAATATCACACGGATCAAATTAAGGGCGTCGAGTCAGAACATGCATTTTCTCCAGTTGAGTTGACGGCCGATTATGAAACTGTTCGAAAAGCAATTTTACAAAATATAGAATCATGAGCTTCCATCGATTTGCTTCGCTTCTTATTATTTTTTCTATATATCTCATTACCTGTCCTCTTTTTGCCCATGCAGTGCCCAATGATCTGCAAATATTGATTCCAGGTGGGAAGTATAATCTGGGAAGTCATTATTGTGAGGAAGAACAAAATAACGCTGACTGGTGTAACGATGAAGTTCCCCACAAGATAGAGTTGCCTCCATTCTGGATCGACAAATATGAGGTCACCAATGCCGATTACAAGGAATGCTTCGTGGCCGGTATTTGTGAGCCAGCCATAATGCATGATGATCGTCCTCAGGACTTTAATAAAAATCATCAACCAGCTGTGTTTGTGAGTTGGGAGGATGCGCAAACGTATTGTTCCTGGCGAGGAGGAACGCTCCCCACTGAAGCGCAATGGGAAGCGGCGGCGCAAGGAGAAAGGTTGGGAGGGGCTTTTTTTAGCCAACCTTATGGCACGGGCGCTCCTGAAAAAGTGGGAATGTTTGAGGCCAATTCGAATGGACTCTACGATATGATGGGCAATGTATATGAATGGACCTCGGACTGGTATGGTTCATCTGAAGGGAATAGTAAGGACAAGGTGGTAAAAGGTGGGTCGTGGAGTTCTCCCGGCCATTATTTAAGAACCTCTGATCGGGTCAAAAGAGATCCCGAGTTGAGATATAGCGATGTGGGATTTCGCTGTGTAAAGACCAAAGAGTAGAAAGGGTTTGAGTTATGTCGGATGTTAAAAGCGTTGTAATAGTCGGTTCGGGGCCTGCTGGCCATACCGCCGCAATCTATTCTGCCAGGGCGAATCTCAGCCCTTTTATGTTTGAAGGTTATATGATGGGGGGGTCAGCAGGGGGGCAGTTGACCACTACTACAGAAGTCGAAAACTATCCTGGGTTTCCTGAGGGAATAGAAGGGCCGGAGTTGATGCAGTTGTTCCGCAAACAGTCGGAACGTTTTGGCACGGAAATGGTTCAGGAAGATGTGATCTCTGCCGATTTTAGCCAGCGGCCTTTTGTTTTGAAATCCGAAAATCGTGAAGTGCGTGCGCATTCGGTGATCATTTCCACCGGGGCGACTGCAAAACGGATGGGAGTTCCCAATGAAGAAAAAATGTGGAACAACGGTATGTCGGCCTGTGCTGTTTGTGACGGCGCGCTTCCCATGTTCCGCAACCAGCCGCTGATGGTCATCGGTGGTGGCGATACGGCTGTTGAAGAAGCCACTTACCTGGCAAAATTCGGTTCAGTGGTTTATCTGGTGCACCGACGTGATCAACTTCGCGCATCCAAGATCATGCAGGAGAGGGCGTTAAAAAACCCTAAACTCGAAATTATCTGGGATACGGTATTTGAGGATGCGATTGGGGCAGATTATGTGACTGGCGCCAAACTGAAAAATGTCAAGACTGAGGATGTGCGTGAAGTAGATGTTACAGGTATTTTTTATGCGATCGGGCATGTTCCGAACACATCTATTTTTAACGGGCAATTGGATCTTGATGATGCAGGTTATATCAAACTGAAACCGGGAACCCAGGAAACCAATATCGAAGGGGTCTTCGCCGCTGGGGATGTGCATGACCATAAATATCGCCAGGCTGTTACCGCCGCAGGAACCGGATGTGCCTCGGCTCTGGAAGCGGAACGTTGGCTCGCCGAAAAGGGCTTGACGGAGTAAACCTATTGCACGCCGAGAGAATTCGAAAAATCCTTGAAAATATCATTGAGGACCGGGATTTTTCGCAAAGAATCGACAAAGTCGGAGACGATCATTTTGATCCATTGGTCGAAATGATCAACGCTGTGCTGGAAGAAACGCAAAAGCGCGGCGAAAAAATTGAGCATCATAAAAAATCCCTAAAAGATCAGGTTGTCGTGCGTACGGCAGAACTTGAAAAAACTCTGCAAAAGTTGACTCTTGATCAACGCGAGGCCGAGACCTCCAGCCTGAGTAAATCCGTCTTCCTTGCAAACCTCAGTCATGAACTGAGAACTCCCCTCAATCACATCATTGGTTACAGTGAAATGCTCCAGGAAGAACTGGAGGACGAAGGATTGGATAATCTGATCACCGATGCAGGAAAAATCCGCGAGGCCAGTGGTCAGTTGATGAAATGGGTCGAAGAAATTATTGACTTGTCTAAAATTGAATCGGGCCACTCCGAATTGGATTATCAAAATTTCGCGTTAACAGATCTGATAAATGAAGTGGTAAATAAGATTGGGTCGGGAGCGGAGGAACTAGGGAATAAAATAATTATTGATCTTCCTGAGTCACTGGGTGAGTTAAATGGAGATCGAAAGAGGGTTGAGCGAGTATTGATCAATCTTTTAGAAAATGCCTGCCGCACGACCCAAAATGGAAAGGTATTGCTGAGTGGGGGGCGGGAAGCGGTTGGAGATTCGGACTGGCTGACCTTTTCGGTGCAAGATTTTGGAGCCGGCATCGACCCGAAAATATTGAAGAACTTGTTTAAAGGTTACACTCATGCGGATGAAACTCTTTCCAGCGAATTTGGTGCGGATGCGCTGATGCTGGCTATTACGCACCGACTGGTTTTGGCATTGGGGGGCAATCTGAATGGGGAAAGTGAGCAGGGGGTAGGGTCTACATTTACCTTGCGTCTTCCCGCCGATATGAAATCTCATCTCGAGAAACCTCATGTGGTGAAAGCCACCAATCTCTTTATCCGCGATATTTTGAATGTAAAGTGAGCGCTCGCTAGCCCTTTTAGGCCTTAGTGATCCTCCATTGTTATGGGGCGGCTACCACCGCTTTTATTTTCTCCAAAAGTCTGGTATAAATCTGTGGCTAACTGGCTTTTTTAAAATGAGCCGCCAATAAGCTTACGCCCTTTTTCCCTTTTTTTCTTCCAGGCCTGGATGTATCTTTCTTCTGCTGAAAGACGCTCCTTTCTTCTATTTGTTGAAATATTTTCCAGTGTCGGTTGTGTAGTTCCTGGGAAGAGATAGTTTTTTTCAGGTTCCCATAAGCATCCAAAACGCGGGTTTCGTAAAACATATGGCACCTCCTAAAACATTTAAGGTTTTTATATATTTATATTAACAGAAGTTGTTAGTTTGTAAGGGCTTGAATTATTTAATTAATAAATAGCTATTTAATTTATATATTTATACGGTATTAGTTAATGTTTTTTATGTATTTGTGTTTTGTCCGAAAAATTAAAAAAATAAGAAAACCAGTTAATCATTTTTAGATGGAGCCTTAAAATAGGGTTCGATGAGAAACGATTCGGGGAACCCCACCTGAAAGGTCAATGTATGAAATCTAACCCAAAAGCGAAAATGAAGCAGAGTAATGTGTTTTTTATCTGTATTGTGGTTGGGCTTATTTTAATAGGCTCAGCAAGCGTAGCTTTTTCAGAAACTGCCAAAGAAATAGATTTGAGTGCGGATGTCACCCTGGAACGTTTTAACAAGGAAATTCCCGGGGCAGACAGTTTTATAAAGAAGGCCAAAGGGGTCCTGGTATTTCCACAAGTCATCAAAGTGGGGATTGGCATTGGTGGCGAATATGGTGAAGGGGCTTTAAGGATAGATGGGAAGAGCGCCGATTATTACAGCACTATGGCCGCTTCAATAGGTTTTCAATTGGGTGCCCAGGCAAAATCAATCGTAATAGTATTTACCCAAGAGGATGCTTTAAAGCAGTTTAGAAATAGCGATGGTTGGAAGGCTGGAGTGGATGGGTCTGTCGCATTGATCTCTTTGGGTATGGGTGATTCACTGGATACTATCAATGTTAAAGACCCTATCGTAGCATTTGTGTTTGGTCAAAAAGGTCTTATGTATAACCTGACTCTGGAAGGGTCTAAATTTACTAAACTAAAAAGATAAACAGGATCATCAGTATGTCACATCTTTCTCTTAACTGTGAAAACCTTAAATCCTTCATTACCGATCAGGAGCTTGTAAGCCTCCAGTCGCAGGTTAGCCTGTGCCATGAACAGTTTGAGGGGGGTACCAGTGAGGGGGCGGACTACTTGGGGTGGTTACATTTGCCATCTGCTTTTTCCGATTCTCTTGTAACAGAAATCGAATCAACAGCGAGCTCTGTCCGCGATTTATGTGAGGCATTCATCGTTGTGGGCATCGGCGGCTCTTATTTAGGATCACGGGCTGGAATTTCCTACTTGAATTCTTCCTTTTCAAACCAGTTTGGCAGGCAGGGGGGACCGGAAATATATTTTGCGGGTCAGAATATCAGCTCAGATTACCATGCGGATCTTTTTGACCTGATAGCAGGCCGGGATGTTTGCCTAAATGTGATTTCCAAATCGGGAACCACCACGGAACCTGCTATTGCCTTCCGGCTTTTAAAAGAAATGGTGGAAAATAAGTATGGGGTGGATGGGTCTAGAAAACGTATTGTTGTTACTACAGATTCCAGCCAGGGTGCCCTCAAAAGCCTGGCGGATGACTTGGGTTACAAAACTTTTGTGATCCCGGATGATGTAGGAGGCCGATACTCCGTATTGACTCCGGTGGGACTATTCCCCATGGCGGTAGCGGGCATCAATATTCAGGAGTTGCTGGAAGGGGCCTGCCGGGGCGAAGCATTATACTCCAAGCCTTCTCTCGATCAGAATGATGCCTACCGGTACGCAGTGATCCGTCAATTGCTTTACCAAAAGGGAAAAACTACAGAAATTCTGGCAACCTTTCAACCTGCTTTTAGTTATCTTGCAGAGTGGTGGAAACAATTAGCCGGTGAAAGTGAAGGCAAAAGCTTGAAGGGAATATTTCCCGCATCTGTCGGGTTTACTTCGGACCTCCACTCTATGGGTCAATGGATTCAAGAGGGGAATCGAAATATTTTTGAAACGTTTTTAACTCTTGAGGCATCACGCAGACAATTGAAAATACCCGCTTTCCAAAATGATGCGGACGGTTTAAACTACCTCGCCGGTGAAACGCTGGATAATGTTAATGAGAAAGCCTGGTTGGGAACGGCTAATGCGCATAAAGAGGGAGGCGTTCCTAATATGACCCTAAAAGTAAAAGATCGTTCACCATATTCCCTCGGTCAACTTTTTTACTTTTTTGAGAAGGCGGTGGCCATGACCGGTTGCTTGAATGGGGTAAATCCTTTTGATCAACCCGGTGTAGAATTTTATAAGAAAAATATGTTTAAACTTTTGGGTAAACCCGGATTTTAGAAAGGATAATAACATGGCTATTGTGAGCCAAAAGCTGGATGAGGTTTTGCATGGACTGGCTTTTGAGAAAATTGAAGGGGAGTCTCCCCGCAATGTATCCGACCCTCTATTAGCCAGATTGAAGGCCCTTGGCACGGAGGTGTGGATTGATACGGGCGAGTTGGAAAAGGCCCAGGAGATATGGAAGGACGAACTCACGGCTTTAACCACAAATAACACTTTAGCCAATCAGGTGGTTCAAAGTGGAGTCATGGATCAGGTCATTGAGGACACCATCCAGAAGATCCGGCAAGAGGGACTGGATTTATCTGAAGAGGAAATGATTCTTGAGGTCGGATTCGTAATCAATTGTAAGATTGCCTTGCGCCTGGTTCAGGCTTTCAAGGTGAAAGTCAGTGTGGAACTGCATCCGGCAATATCCAGAAGTATAGAACGCACTCTTCATTATGGCCGCCGTTACTTCAAGGTCTGTCCCGAATATTTTACCGTCAAAGTGCCCTTGACTCCTGAAGGGTATTTAGCGGTTCGTACTTTACGGCTGGAAGGTGTTCCCATTAACTTTACTTTGGGATTTTCAGTACGGCAAAATTATTTGGCGGCGCGTTTGGCCAACCCTGATTTTGTAAATGTGTTTTTGGGTAGGCTGAATCAAGTGGTTATGGACCAGAATGCGGGTACAGGTGATCTGGTGGGAGAAAAGGTGACCTTGGCCACTCAGCAGGCGTTACGGTCTGCACGTGAAAGCGACAAAAAAGTGAGTTCAAGGTTAATTGCGGCCAGTATAAGAAACGGAGAGCAGGTGGCTTTTTTGGCTGGGCTGGATGTGTTGACCATTCCACCAAAGGCTATGAAAGAGTATCAGGACTCTGGAAAACAACCTGACCAAGTTGTTTCTCATATTGATGATTCCATTGCACCTGGGATTGATCCTCAGCATCCTTTTGCCAAGCGTTTTTCTGAGCTTTGGCAGTTGTCTGATGAGTTTAAGGGGTTTGTGGATGCCCTTGTTGCTAGACCGGACCTGGACTCCATGCAGGGGGAGGAACTGGATAAAATTTCGCGGAGTGTCAACCTGTTTCATCCTTTTAGCGATGACGACTTAAACAAAATTCAGGAGCATGGAAAAATTCCAGACCTGAATGCCTGGCCGGATTCTGTTGCACTGGATGATTTGATGACGCAATCGGCGTTACAATCTTTTACTAAAGATCAAAATGCATTGGATGAGCGTATCCGGTCATTTCTTAAATAATGAAAAGCAATGATACTGGCAGGTGATATCGGCGGGACCAAGACCAACCTGGCTCTTTTTGATAACACAACCCGGATAAAGGAAAAGCGTTATATTAGTCAGGACTTTACCTGTATAGAAAAAATACTGGACGATTTTCTGGAAGGCAACGATTGCAAGATTGAAAAAGCTTGTTTTGGCGTAGCGGGTCCGGTCGTTAACGGAAAATGCAGTTTGACCAACCTTTCCTGGCAGATTGAGGCGAGTCGGTTAAAGGAAAAATTAGGAGTGGATTCAGTCTGGCTGATAAATGACTTAGTAGCCATGGCAAGTGCCATTCCTATTTTAGATTCTGAATATATTGAGGTCATTCAATCTGGAACTCCTGTTGCGGATGGAAGGATCTCGGTGATTTCAGCGGGCACGGGTTTGGGACAGGCCTTCCTGATACCTGCTGGAAATGGTAAATATATTGTTTTGGATTCCGAGGGGGGACATTGTGATTTTTCTCCCCGAAACAAATTAGAGTCAGAGCTTTTATTTTTTCTGCAAAAAAATTATTCAAGGATCAGCCTGGAGCGAGTATTATCAGGACCTGGTTTGTTAGATATTTACGGGTTTATCAGGTCAGTTTCTAATGATGGAGATTCGCCGGGCAAGTTTGAGAGCATCGCTTATCCTGCTTCTATCGTAGAAAAAGCCATTGCAAAATCTTCTCCGGTTTGTGAACAAACCCTGCAACTATTTGTTTCTCTGTATGGAGCCTTGGCGGGGAATTTAGCTTTGCAATATTTATCGAATGGAGGCGTTTATCTCGCAGGGGGGATTGCTCCCAAGATAGTGCCTTTATTGCAGGAAGGGGATTTTATGGAAGGGTTTCTTTCCAAAGGCAGGTTTGAAAAATATCTCTTGGAAATCCCTGTAAAAGTGGTGATGGATGAAAGCGCTCCGTTGTTGGGTGCCGCTCAATACGCCTCCACTTTTTGAATTGAAAATTATTTGGATTCGGTAAGTAGCACTGCAACCGAAATTCGCTAACCTGGAAAGAAAGTAGTTATGGGAACTAAATTTAAGAAAGTTGTTTTGGCCTATTCTGGGGGATTGGACACCTCCGTCATTATAAAATGGCTGAAGGAACAATATGATTGTGAAATCATCGCTTTTTCTGCTGATGTAGGGCAGGGGCAGGAGTTGGACCCGGTTAGAGAGAAGGCCCTGGCTACTGGAGCCAGTAAGGTTTATATCGAAGACCTGCGAGAAGAATTTGTCAGCGATTTTGTCTTTCCCATGCTACGAGCCAATGCGTTTTATGAGCATAATTATCTTTTGGGGACCTCCATTTCCCGCCCTTTAATTTCCAAGGAGCAAATCCGAATTGCAAACATGGAAGGAGCAGATGGGGTATCGCATGGCTCTACAGGTAAGGGAAATGATCAGGTGCGCTTTGAACTGGCTTACCATACTCTTAATCCGGAAATTAAAATTGTTGCTCCCTGGCGCGAATGGGATCTTAATTCCAGAACGGCATTAATCGATTATGCCACCACGCACGGAATTCCTGTTCCTGTTACCAAAGACAAGCCCTATAGTACAGATCGCAATCTTTTTCATATCAGTTATGAGGGAGGAGTATTGGAAGACCCCTGGTATGAACCCCATGATGATATGTTTTTAATGTCGGTTTCCCCCCAAGAGGCACCCGATAAACCGACAATTATTGAGATTTCCTACGAACAAGGTAACCCGGTTGCTGTTAACGGAGAAAAGATGAGTCCCGCTACATTGCTGGAACATCTCAATCAGGTTGGAGGGGAAAACGCAATAGGCCGTATTGATATTGTGGAGAACCGCTTTGTCGGGATGAAGTCTCGGGGAGTATATGAAACCCCAGGTGGAACCATTTTGCACGAGGCTCATCGAGGCATTGAATCCATTACCCTGGATCGTGAAGTCACATTTCTCCGAGATTCTCTGATTCCCTCATACGCTCGAATGATTTACAACGGTTTCTGGTTTTCTCCTGAAAGGGAACTGACCCAAAAATTGATTGATGATTCTCAGGTAAATGTCACCGGGGAAGTCAGGCTGAAACTTTATAAGGGGAACTGCATGGTAATAGGCAGAAAAGCTGAAAAATCGCTCTATAACCAAAATATAGCAAGTTTTGAAGAAAGCCACGGCTATAACCAGGACGATGCTGAAGGATTTATCAAACTCAATGCTCTACGGTTAAAACTCTACGCGGAAACCTTTAAACGTTAAATGTACCCCTCCACCCACGGGAGTGGGTGGCTCTCACCGCCACCAGGTTTGAGGCCGGCAACGATGGCTCGTTGCGTCGAGAGAATGTTTGCCAGAAGAGATGCAACTTACCCGCGGATGTTCTCCGCTGTTGATTTGCAGGTAAGAATGGCGATAGAATCATAATATGAATTCCATTCTGATTGTGGATGATGAAAAAAGCTTGCGGGACTTCCTGGTGATTATGCTGGAAGAGGAAGGCTATCGTGTGATCACTGCCCCCGGGGTCGATAAAGCCATTAAGTTGATCCGTGAAAATATTTTTGACCTGATTCTTACCGATATCCGCATGGGTGGTTCTAATGGAATAGATGTTTTGGATGAAGCTCGAAATACCCTCCCGGATACCCCTGTTGTGATGATGACGGCCTATGCGTCAGCCGAAACTGCAGTCATCGCAATGAAAAAGGGAGCCTACGATTATATATCTAAACCCTTCAAGATTGAGGACATTCAGTTAATTGTTAAAAACGCTTTGGAGAAAAGAAAGCTTGCCAAGGAGAATCGTCTATTAAAGAGTGCCTTGGATGATCGTTTTCAGTTAGTAAATATACTGGGGAAGTCTGAACCCATTCAAAAAATTTTTAATTTGGTGGAAAAGGTTGCCAAGAGTAAGGCGACGGTTTTAATCACCGGAGAAAGTGGCACGGGTAAAGAACTTATAGCCAAAGCTATTCATTTTAATGGGAATAGAAAAAACTATCCCTTTGTCTCCGTAAATTGTGGAGCTATGCCGGAAAGCCTGCTTGAAAGCGAATTGTTCGGGCATGAGAAAGGAGCATTCACAAGCGCAGACTCCTTAAAGTTGGGATTAATGGAATCCGCGAATAAGGGCACATTTTTTCTTGACGAAATTGGCAATGCCCCGTTATCGACTCAAGTTAAACTGTTGCGAGTATTGCAAGAGAATGAGATCACCCGTTTGGGTAGTACCAAGGCCCTACCCGTGGACTTAAGAATCATTGCCGCGACAAACAGCAACCTTCCCAATTTAGTGGAGGAAAAATCTTTTCGTGAAGACTTGTATTACCGCTTGAACGTTATTCCTATTCATCTCCCCCCTTTGAGAGAACGAAAAGAAGATATCCCCGAATTGGTGGAATTTTTTATCAATAAATATAATGCTCGGCACAATAAAGCCTATATTCAGGGGATCGACCCGGATGCATTAAAAGTTTTTGAGAGTTATTCATGGCCGGGCAATGTGAGAGAATTAGAAAATGTTATTGAAAGGGCAGTTGTGCTGGAGACTGAGAAAAAAATTCGTAAGATCAGTTTGCCGGATGAATTACTAGGACAAATATCTCCTGATAAAATCAAGGTCCCGGAAATGGACCAAAACAATATTGACCTTGAAAAAACACTGGATCAAATCGAAAAGAAAATGATTGTCAATGCCTTGATGCGATCTGATGGAATTATAAATAAGGCGGCAAAAAATTTGAATCTTAGTTTTCGTTCGATGAGATATCGAATTGAGAAGCACAAACTAAAGAATAAAGGCAAAACTAATGATTAATGGTAACTCCTCATTGCATTTTATTCATTGTTGAATAATGAAAATTTTTTTATCTATATTGGTTATTCAGTTTGCGTTTAATGGGCTTTCCCATGCTGATCCCGATGAAGCGGTTCTTGAAAATAGTGATATTGAACAAGTCCAGCCAGCTTTGCAGAGCGATCCTTTTTTGCAGGCTGAGTATTTGTTTCATTCAGGAGAAGTTCTTGAGGCGAAAACCTTTTATCATGATTACTTGTCCCGCAACCCCTCTGGGAAAAGAAGTTATCAGGCATTGTTTCGTCTTGGTTTAATAGATCAATCTAGCAGATCTTTTTCTTCGGCAATTCGCTTCTATCAAATTCTTTTGGAGCGTTTTTCTAAATCCATCCTGACAAACTCAGCAAGATTCAATATGGCCGTTTGCCATTATGAATTAGCGGACTATGACCATGCTGAAGCCTTATTCCAAAAGGTATTAAGATCTTCACCGATTAAAAAAAGCAAATGGGAAGCTATGGTTTATCTGGCCAGAATAGATGAAGGGCGGATGAATTATGAAAAAGCATTGTCTAAATTGAAAAAAGTTTATGGACAGGTTGAAGATAAGGAAATTCGTCAACATGCTGTTACAGTAACCAAAAACCTGATTAATGAAAAAATTGGAGTGACTCAGGCCTCTGCTTTGATTCAGAAATTTGGCAATGGTTTTCCGGTGGACCATTTGTTATTGAAGGAAATTTCTTTTTTCCGGGAAGCGGGACATATTTCTAATTACGTGGCAAGTGTAGAAAAGTTTATTGAAGCTTTCCCCAATCATCCTCGTAAAGCTGAAGTTGGAGGTTGGTTAGACGCCATTAAGGAAAGTGCTGAGACAAAAGTAAAAATTGGCGTGGTCCTTCCGCTGACGGGTAAACTTGCGTTAACCGGACAAAGAGTACTGCAGGGAATTCAACTTGCGGTGAATAAGCTTCCTTCTCAATCTAGAGAAAAATTTTCTCTGGAGGTGAGAGATTCGGGAAATCAATCACGATTAAAAGCGCTTATTTCTGAGTTGGCCAGTTTACCTAGTGTGGTGGGTATTATTGGGCCTTTATTGAGCGATGAAGTCAAAATTGCGGGTGAGATTGCCCGGCAATATTACCTGCCTGTGTTGTCTCCCACTGCATCTACTCAGGGGCTGGTAGATGATAATCCCTATGTTTTTCGAAATGCTCTGACTCGGGAAATTCAGGCCAAGTTTCTGGCGGAGTATTCCGTTAATAATTTGCACTTGAGAAGGTTTGCTGTTCTCCATCCCCTTGAGCCTTTTGGATTGGAATTGAAGGATATATTCATTAAAGAAGTAGAAGCTTTAGGTGGAGAAATAGTTGCGGTTTCAGGTTATGAGCGTTCCCAGAATGATTTTAAAAAACAGATTTTGGAAATAGGGGGAGTTGAGGACGATAATTTGGTAAAGATTGCCCGCGAATTATTATTGAACGATGGAGAGGTTGAAGATTTCAGTGATACTTCTGTGTTATCCAGGCCGGTAATTGATATGGGGCATTTGTCAGAGAGAGATGTCGAAAAATTAAAAGTTTCCCTGGAGTTAAGCTATGACGCCATTTTTATTCCTGGTGTTTATGATAAAGTCGGTCTGATAATTCCTCAATTGGCTTTTTATAATGTAAATAAAGTATCCTTGCTGGGTGCAAATGGTTGGAACTCTCCTGAACTGGTAAAGCTGGGCGGAAAATATTTGAAGTCGGTTTATTTTGTAGATGGTTTTTATCCAGAATCACATCAGTTAGAAGTGCAACGATTTGTTCAGGAATTTAAAACCAATTTTGGTGAAGAGCCTCTTTATTTGTCAGCCCAGGCTTTTGATGCGGCAAACATATTCATAAAAAATATTCTGGCTGGTGCAGAAAACAGGGTCAAGATGTGGGGAAAATTGAAACGTGTTAAAGACTTTCCAGGAGTTACTGGGAAAACCACCTTGCTTCCTTCAGGGGATTCCGAAAAAAATATTTTTGCGCTGACGGTAAAAAGAAAAAAAATTGTTCAAGAGAACTAGTCAGTGATTCTGGGTTCACGTGCCACGCCTCCTCAGTGTTGTTCTCAGGTTATAAAGTATCTTCCAATGCAATTTCAGGGAATGCTTGTTCGCTTTCCGGGAGATAATCCTGTAAGAATAACTCGAACTTAGAGCCAGGCTCCTCAAACACTGCGGGTTCCCCGGATTCTGGTTGAATCCTTAAAAATTGAACCTCACTCGGGACTTCAAAGTTAGTGATGGGGGTATTGGCAAGGGCCTCCTGCATGAATTGTAACCAAATGGGTATAGCGGCTCTAGAACCTGTTTCATTTCTTCCGAGAGATTCATCCTTGTCTTTCCCAACCCAAACGCCCGTTACCAATTCGGGTGTGTAGCCCATGAACCAAGCGTCTACATAATTATTGGTGGTTCCTGTTTTTCCAGCTACGGGGCGATTAAGTGCTTTAACTTTTTTACCCGTTCCGTGTTCCACCACACTTTGCAATAAACTTGTGACCGTGTAGGCGGTGCCTGAAGAAATGGGTTGAGTGATTTCGGGGGAGGAGGTGTATAGAATTTCTCCTTTGCGGTTTTGGATATTTCTGATTGCACTGGGTTTGATCAAGGTCCCATTATTTGCAAAAGCTGAATAGGCGGAAGTGAGCTGATACAGGGTTAACCCTGAAGATCCTAAAGAAATAGAAAGGTTAGGTTCCATGTTAGAGGTGATCCCTAAACTTTTTGCCAGATTGATGGTTCCCTTGATTCCAATACTTTGCATGAGCTTGACGGTCACCACATTTCTAGAGTGGGTGAGGGCGGTTCTCAATGATGTTGGTCCATAAAATTTTTCTTCAAAATTTACCGGTTTCCATTTATCGAAAGCATTTTCCTTTTCCTTGAATATTATTGGAGAGTCTATGATGATGCTGGACGGTGAGTACCCATCTTTAATTGCGGCCGCATAAATAATGGGCTTGAATGCAGAACCCGGCTGACGAATGGCCTGCACAGCCCGATTAAACTCACTTTTGGCGAAGTCATACCCTCCAATCATTGCCTTGATTTGACCTGTTTTAGGATCCAGGCTTACCAGACTGCCTTCCACCTTGGGTTCCTGTTCCAGAGCCAATGCCCAACCCAGTCCTCCTCCCATAACTCTTAATGGTTTTACCCAAATCAAATCCCCGGGATATAACGCCTTTCCAGGTCTTTTAATTTTGGCCCATCTTCCGTCCAGGTTTGGATTGGGAGGTCTCGCCCAATCCATGTCCAGAATGTCAATGGTTCCTTCATCAGGCCCTAACAGAACCGATACCTGTTTTTCATTGACTGCTATTACAACGCCTTTAATAATTTTTCCTTCAACGATCCCTCCACCCTTTTCAAAATGGTTCATTTTGATGAGAGCTTCTTGAATGGCCAATGCCCCTTGGGATAGATCCAGGTTACCTAATGGTCCTCGGTAACCATAGCGTTTGTCTGCAATTCTCAAGTTACTTTTCACGGCTCTTTGTGCAGATTCCTGCAGGTCGATATCCAGAGTGGTATAAACTTTCAATCCGCCGCGGTAGAGCTTGCTACTGCCATATTTTTCTTGCAGAATTTGTCGTATATGTTCCACAAAATAGGGTGCTTTGTTCAACATGTCTTTAATTTTAGACAGATTAAACTCCTCATCCATGGCCGCTTTTGCCTCTTCCTGGGTGATAAAAGAGAGATAGTCCATTCTACGAATGGTATGGTTTCTTCTTTTTCTCGCCCGTTTCGGGTCTTTGTAAGGAGAGTAATGGTTGGGAGCTTTGGGAAGGCTGGCAATCATTGCGCATTCCGCTATAGTAAGGTCTGCCACACTTTTTCCGAAATAGGTGCGTGCGGCCGCCTCCACACCGTAACTGCCATGACCGTAATAAATTTGGTTGAGGTACATTTCAAGAATATCATCCTTGGTGAATACCAGCTCCAGCCGGATAGCCAGAATGGCCTCCTTGATTTTTCTGGGTAATGTGCGCTCACGAGATAAAAACAGCGTTTTTGTTAATTGTTGTGTGATGGTGCTACCCCCCTCCACCACACGCCCGGCCTTCAAGTTTGTGATAAATGCTCTGAAGATTGCTTTAGGGTCAATGCCGAAATGATAGTAGAAGTTGGAGTCCTCAACCGCCAGAGCCGCTTGCTTCAGAGATTTAGGAATATTTTCGAGCGGTGTCATGATGCGTTTTTCTATGTAAAATTCCGCAATTTTTTCATTCCTTTGCGAATATACTTGGGTAATGGTACTTGGGTGATAATTTTTTAACTCACGGACATCTGGCAAATCCTGAGAGTAGTGGAAATATATAAAACCCGCTCCGGCAAATCCCGCAACCAAACAAAATAAGGTGAAGGAATAAAAGGTAATAATTAAAATTTTCCCAAGCCGGGAACGTTTTTTCTTCTTTTTAATTTTGGCGGGTTTTTGGTTTTTAAGTGCTTTTTTCATGAATTTTCAAGTTAAAGACGAGGTAGGAAAAATACGGGCAATAGATGCGTATGTGAAAATATTGGGAATAAAATTATTTTGGGGGCAGGCGGCCTTCTTCCAAATCCAGGAGATCCACCCAGGTGTTGACATCTTTTCTTGAAGGGTCAATTCTGTCACGGGTTTCATAAAAATATCTCAGCCTGTCTTCCGAGTCAGGTTTTCGTTCGAGGATCTGGTCATTGATAAACTCAAACTCTTCGGGCTTTTTGTTTTTTAGAGTTTCCTCTGCCCAATTGCTGATAGCTTCATCTCCACCTTCCATAACTTTACTGGCGAATACGTCTGAGTCAATACGCAGGAAATTCAGAATAATTTTATCAAGCGGGCAGGGGTAGTCATAATCAGCAATTTGGTTTTCTTTGTAGGCTTGTGCTTTATCAATCATGCGCGCCAATTGTACCAAACCAGCCATCCTTACTTTAGGGCTGCGTGGGTATGCTCTGGATAAGTCCATTCGATATTTAGTCGAGCCGGAGACGGCTCACTCTCCTAAAATTTTTTGAAGATTTGATGGCTTTAGCACCGGCATCTCCGATATGGTTGCGAAAAAGGTCTAATGTGGTTAGATTCACCAAGGTTTCCGATTCTGCCAGGTATTTGGCTCCCTGTTCTCCAATGCGGTTAAATTTTAAAATCAAACTTTCCAGTTGGGTAAGGTTTTTTGCCTGAGCGATAAACTGAGCCCCGGTTTCAGTAATTTTATTGGATTTTAAATTTATAACCTTCAGGTTTTTTGTGAAAGGGGAGTTGCAGAGCACCGATACACCATTGTCACTGATTTGATTTTCCCCCAGCTCCAGATGTGTCACTTCGGCCAAAATTTCCATCTCTGCAAGCCGGATAATTTCTTCATCACCCAATTTCTTATTTTCCAGAATCAGACTGACAGTGGCAACTCCTCTTTCAATCCTATCGGAAACCAGCTTATCTAAATCAAGGGTTTGATCTTGTGACATATAAAAGCTTTAAATTAAAAAAAATTCATTAAATACAACACTTTGCTAACATGGTTTATCATAAACTTATTGCCCGGCCGGGTCAAATTTAACAACATCAATTAGCTATTCAATTTAGATCCAAAATTATGCTAAATTGGATTCATGCAGTATTAATATTCTTAGGGTAACCATACTATTAAGGGAGTCGTAATATGCGAATAATAATCTCAGTTTTCTTTGCCTTGGTTCTGATATCTTTGCCTCTCACAGCGATGGCTAAAGAAGGGCCGATGGAACTTCCTGCCGGATCAAATGCCGGGGCTGACATGCATAACAAAGCAGGCATCAAGCATTGGGGAATGGGCCATGCAGATGAAGCTTTGAAGCATTTTAAAGAGGCCGCCGCAGAAGACAGTTCTATAGCGGAAATACATTTTAATGAAGCCGTTGCTTTGGATGCTTTAGGCGATCATGGTGCGGCGACCACGCACTTTAAAAAAGCAAAATCCCTCGCCAAGGGCAATAAAAAGATTCTAGAGTCTCCCATTTTAAATGGGCATGTGGGTCACTAATTGTAAAAATATTTTTGAATTAACTTGAAGCGGGAATCCGACCGGGTTCCCGCTTTTTTTTCACCAAAATCCAACCTTATGTCCAGTTCATAGGCTTAATTTAAATATTAGGTATCTATAGGTAAATACTTATAATTAAATGTAAAAAGAATGTGTTAAACTGGGTGTCGCTTTTCCTTTTTCTTTCCTCCCTTTGTAATCTGTTGTATTTCCGACTCTTGTAAATAACTTTTGACTCTAGGAATGAATAGGCATATTTTAGCTATTCCAAACTCAGGTTTATACATTTGGAAAACTC
>Ga0233439_10001096_pt1 | contig 36089 bp, 62 predicted proteins | sample SI_123_September_6_FD_182713 | JGI IMG/M metagenome (GOLD analysis project Ga0233439, IMG submission 182713) | Seawater microbial communities from Saanich Inlet, British Columbia, Canada - SI_123_September2016_100_MG | ecosystem: Environmental > Aquatic > Marine > Inlet | place: Canada: British... | reverse complement strand
TCCACTAAGGAATAAAAATGAATATATCAGTATAAATGTTTTCATAATGAAAAAAGGGGATGGTTGCCCATCCCCTTACTCTTAGTTACCCCAATGTGCATTGAGGGCTTTACGACAAGCAAAGACAGCCTTTGCTCCACCATCAAGGTCACAATCCTTGAAAGCAGTTTGTCCAGTAGCAGGTGAAGTGTAAATCTCTACCCAACGAGGCAGTCCAGTTACGTCTGCTTCTGCTCGGGTGATTTTACGAGCATTCTTCATACCTACTTTTGGTTGACCAACAGTTGTGTTACGCATAAAATAAATCTCCTAAAAGTTAAAATCAAGTTTCGTGATGAACCATTCATCACTTCAATATAACCATTATATCATAATGGTATTCGTTATACAAGGAAGAATATTAAAAATCTTCCACATCAATTAACTAACAAGTTCTTTGTCAATCCCAATTAAAAGATCATCAAAAATGTTTTCATTATTTGGAATATTCTTGGTGTATTCTTCTGGAATTATGACTTTCTTTTTCTTTTCATTATAATTCTCATCATAAAAATCCTTAATCTCTTCAAAAGGAACAATAGAATACATTGGCCAAACACAATCAAGAGCTTTAACTTGCTGATATGCTCCACGAATATTTACCCAATCCATACCAGTTGGTTTACAACAATTAAAAATTCTGTTGTACTGTTTCCAAAAGGTAAGGTATTCATGGAAAAAAGAAGCAATAGGGTCACTTGCATTAGGACAACCCATGTGAATAATTAGCTGATAGGTAGCACCTTTTGCAAAATATTCATACGTTTCTCCACAATTATCCATAACAGTTGTTACATGAGAAAATACTTTTTCAGCATAAGTTGAAAGAACACCATACTTAACACTTGGGGGAGAATCAACAAAATAGTTTTGACCATAAGTGATTTGTAATTGTTTAATGATTTTAGCATGTACACCTTTACCTGATACACTAGCAACCCATTCTGTTCCAGTTGAACTATTAACAAGACCATTAACAACATTATTAACAGCTGCTGATTCAAGGTCAAGCTTTTGATTACTCATAAAATTAATCTTTTCTTTGATTGAATTACTAAGTTCAGTAATTTCTTCCTGTGAAGGATTTTCTTTGATATTAAAAGAACCATTCTTTTGCATACGTTCAAGACAATATTTAATTCCCTCAATATCATTAATACCAGCTTCATGTTCAAGATTATTCATTCGACAAGCAACTTGAATCAGATTATCTATATTAAAATACTGGTTTTTCTTGAAAGTACTGACAATTCTATTTGTGAAGCCCTTATCAGATAAAAGACTATCCATAGTATTGCCATTAAACATATACTCAACTTGTCCATTAGAACCAAGTACAACCTGTATAGACCTCTCTCTTAAATCATAACCTTCTTTTTCAAGAGATTCATTTATCTTGGTGTGTTTAGGATTGGCTCCTGACCTATAGTTCTGAACCTTGAAATCACCTTGATTGGCTGCTTTCAACTCTGAGGCATCCATCAGTTTTGTTTCAACAAAGTCCAAACCCATATCTTCAAAATCAGAAAAATATTCTGGATATGTTTCGGGGTTTCTAAACTTCTTATGCAGTTCTAAATCTTTTTCAGTAAACTCTCCAACTTCTTTTTTCACAAAGAAATTTAAAGCTTTGTTTACTGAATGTTGGTTAATACGGTTAATCTTAATCATAGTGTAAAACCTTTCTGTCGATTAATCGACATTTTAAGTAAGACCTCTAAGCACTTCATGTGAATTAGAATATCTTACCGATTTAATATAACCATTGTACCACAATGGTTATCGTTACACAAGGAAAAACTTTCCCTTGTTTCTGGAGCGGGTGGTGGGGCTCGAACCCACGACCTCCACGTTGGCAACGTGATGCGCTACCACTGCGCTACACCCGCTAAATGCTATTTGAAAAAAGCTATCAATGATGGCTTTAATTGATACATAGAGCTATCAACATCAGCATCAATAATATTTCCATTTATATCATATATTTTTAACTGTCTATCTTCACCAAATATATCAGAATAATATAATCTTCTATCTTCTTTTGTTTTACTACCTAATAAAGTATTTTCATTACTTGTTACTAAATTAACTCTAGCACAAGTAATATAAAATTTTACATATTCATCAAATATCCAAGTCTTTTTATTTTTATTTTGTTCTATTAATACTTTTTTACATTTCATTTGTGGTTGTTCAAAATGGTCTGCAGTGTATCCAGACTTTTTTATCACAGCAGAATCAGCTTTGTTGATATTCTTTTTAAATTTCAAAGCATCTTCACTATAACCGACACCATTCCCAAAACCTTCTATTAAACTATCCATCTCTTTTTTTTCAATCACATCACAAGAAAGTTTTAAACTCTGAACTCTATCATAAAATAATCTTTCAAAAAGATATGCAAACTCTGACTCTAATACACCATCCAAAATATCAGGTTTATAAGACCTATCATAAATTGTATATGTATGTTTGATAAAACCAGAATGTACCTTACCTACTTTGAATAATAAATTCTCAGTTAAATCGTTCAAAATAAATCTCCATATTATATTAATAAGCGGTAGTTTATTCTGTTACGAGGAAAACTACCAAAACCCTAGCTACTTAACTACGCAGCAATAGCATACGAATAATCGTTTGCGTTTGTGATTTGAATGATTGATAACGGAGCCATCATTCTTCTCCGTGCTGTCCGTATACCTTCCATATACAGTCGAAACCGATTTCCCCCGTAATAGAATTTGGTGGAGGAAGGGGGAATCGAACCCCCGTCCTATATAGTTCCGTTATACAGATTATACAGCAATTCGTTATAGACTAACACATTGACAACTTTCCATGAAGTTAATCAATTCATACAGTCCTAAAGCCAAACACATGACAACAGCAATACCTATCATACTCCATACTATTGTTTCTTTCATGCTTTAAATTTCTTCAATAAACTAATCATTCGTTCTTTATCTTCTATATTTTCTATAAGTGTTTCTGACCAGCTACAACCGTGATCTTGTAATCCAATCATAAATTTTAATCCATACCAAATCCTTTTATACCAAGGCAGGTAGTGAGACATTTGCACATGAAAGGAAATCCATTCCCATAATTCCTGCTGTTCATCACTTAAACTCTCTTTGTAATATTTAACTGCCATTAAGTGATTATTTGAATAGCATTCACACTCAAAATATTCTGTGATTTCTATATCTTTATCAGTCATATCATAATCCAAATAAAGTTTTAATTGTAAGTGCAAGACATAATGTTACTACTGCAAACAATGCCATATTTACCCATGCATCATTCATAATATTTCTCCTATTGTTTTTTGTAAATCAGAAAAGACAGAATCAGCTGAAGAGTGTGATCTATAAACTTCAATACAATTAGCAACATACTCATTGTATAGTGCTTCATCATTATTTATTTCTATAATCCTTTTACATACTTCATCAATATTATCAGGGCCCATATAAATTCCAGAAAAAGGAATAGAGCTAAAAGACTTACCTGAAATATGTTTAGTATTATCACCCCAATGTTTACTGAATATAGGTATCAATCCCAATCCAACAATTTCTAGCATTGCATACTCGACATGATAACCATAATACCTAGCATCCAATTCATAGAAGGAGCAACCAAACTTACTCTTTGAGATTTCTTCCATCCCCTCGCTTCTATTGTAAGGGCCATAGACATAAGATTTATCAAAACAGTTCTGTTCGACATCTTCGCCCTTTTTAACTTCTATAATTTCTGGATGATTAAATATATCTAATGCACCAATAGACCTTTCCAATCCTCTCATCTCGGTAATGATATTACCCTTTAATTGTTTTCTTAAATCTATAACACGTTGAGGATGCTTAAATCTAGCAAACCTTCCAAAGTAAGATACCCTGTCTACCTTTTCAGAAAACTTTTTTCTCAATGGAGATATAGTATCAAAATCCATTGCAACTCTAAAGTAGCCATACTCTGGTATGGGTCTTTCTCTTTCTATTAATGTAGGGCCAAAGTGTTTATCAAACTGCTCACCAAAATCAGTAGTCTTGGAATAATTAAAAACAACATCACAATATTCTACAACATCCCACATTCTAGCATTTCTTTGTAGAGATTGACGTTTATGATCTAATTGAATAAATATCTTTTTGGGTGTAACTTTATAAACACAATTCTCTACAAAATTATCTATTCCTTTCTGTGAATTTGAAGTAGAAGGCACTGACATATAAACAACATACTCACATTCATTAAGCTCCGCAGAAATATCATCATTGGGAGTAAAGATTTTATAGTCGAATACCTGTGCTTTTCCTCTACTAAAACTTTTCTCTTTCAATGCATATACTACAACTTCTTTTCCCTGTTTCTCTAGCCAATTCTTATACTCAATGGTATATCGGGTAACACCACAACCCTCAACACCTCTACCCATAACAAGTGCTATCATAGAAATGCCTCCAAATTATTAGGCTTCACGCCTTCCTTCACATACGTCTGTCCTATCAATTTTTCTGGACGTGCAATCACTTCACCGCCTGCTAGTGTAGCTACCTTACTATCACAATATGCTACACACGATAACCTAGTGCCTTCACCGTAGATAGCTGATACGCCGTGAACCTGTTTAGAGTCAGCAATTATAATGTCGCCGTCATCGGTATCAATACCAATCTGCCATCTAGGAAATACAAGATAAGCACCTGTATACTCACCCACCCGAAAAACTGACATTGTAGTAAATCCTAACTCGGTATCGCCCTTATCTATATGCAAAGACATCTGCTTAGTCTGAGCTTCATTATACTTGTTAGGTGAATAAGCAGTGAATATACCCATCCTATGCTCTTCAGCTATAAACTTCTCAGCAAATGTTTTCTGTGAATAATACCTGTCTGGATGAACCTGTTCAAATGCTCTTTCATTTATTTCAGAAATCTTTAATAGCTTCTCCCATCTATCAGCATTATCTCTAGCCCATGCAGACAACTGAATTTTTCCCGTAAACCTTCCACGTTTGTAACCAAGGAGTAATGAGTGTATATCTTGACCTACAGCAATATCATTCCAAGTGCCATCTTTCATTTTTGTATAATAAGAGTTGGGTGTTCTTAGTTTGTAATGCTCATCCTCTACCCAACCCTTTTCATCTAACAGTTTTTGTTTGTCAATAGGCCCAGACGCATTAGCTCTCATATTAGATGTTTCATCAATAGAGTACAATGTATCTTTTATCAAATTGTGTTCATCTTCATTGAAGCCCTTCTTAACAACAATAGCTATAGGTTCATAGTCGTTAAGAACATTTTTATTTGGACGTACAACACGAAATGTTTCATCACATTTTATTACTTGTTTATAACAAGATTCAGTTGCAAATTTTCCATTCCATTTATTATCAGTTTCTTTTTCATCATGTTCTACTTCAGCAACGAAAGTCTTCATACATTTTCTATCTCTTTATATGGTTTCAATATATTTTCATAAATTGTCTCAGCAATACGTTTAAGTTGCGGCGGTGCAACCATCAACCCAATACGAGCTTGTTTCTCTTTCAATGTACCTTTAAGGTCAAAGTCAATAGGTAAACCCATAATCCGAATTGCTTCTTGAGTAGTAAACCCCCTATCACATATAGGATGAATATGCGATTGACCCATCAAACCTTTTTCAAGAATAGTATTTGAAGCTTGATCCCACCCCAAACGTCTTGTTTGAAAACCATTACCTTTAGGGTTATAATCTCCAACAGATACATACTTAGGCGGGTCTTTCGGCATCATCTTAACCCATTGACCAGTAGTGCTACCACTCATTTTATCTTCTAAGATTTTACCTTCTGCAAGATTATCTTCATCTTCTAACAAATGATATATAGCATCTCTTTGTGTAGGTTGTAGTTTATATGGTACTGGAAAAACCTTTTCAGCTAAACTGATAATGTTTAGTCCTAGTTTTTCCATCACATCATTTCTAACACAAACAATAAATACCCTTTCACGTTTTTGTGGCACACCGTGAAACGATGCATTACATACTCTATGAGCAACAGTGTACCCGATATTCTCAAATCCTTCAATCATCTTTTTCATATGATCTCTAGCATAATTCATAGTTAAACCTTTAACATTCTCACAAACAATAACCTTAGACTGAACATCTTTAGCTAGGTTAATAAGGTCAAATGTTAAATCTTCAATATTAGTTTGTACTTTACCATAAACCTTTTTAGTCTTATTCCATCCTTTACGTTTTGACCCACTCATAGAGAATGGCGGACAAGGCGGAGAGCCATCGAATATATCTAATTCGCCTGGCCCAAGATTAGCTGCATCAAATATTTCCTCGACACGCAATTCTCTAATATCTTTACAAATAGTTGTAGTATCAGGATAATTAGCAGAATAGGTATCACATGCAATTTGTTGAAACTCATTCATTGCAAGAACATTACCACCAGCTAACTTATACCCTGTAGAACTTCCGCCACCACCAGCGAATGTAGAGACAACTGTAAATAGTTTCCTATCAGCAGAGTCCCTAACATCCTTCAAAGTATATTCTTTATATCCTGTATTACTCATGCAAAAGACCTTTCAGTTTTTAGTTCTTCTAGTTTTTCATGCAGGGCATTGATAGTCCCATCATTCTGTATGATAATATCAACATCATCGCCCTTCATACCATTCTCACTTGAATGCTCACCATTTTCATAGATACCTCTAGTATCACTTTGAAGGTAAACAACAATGCCACCTTGATCTCTAATCCAGAATGCTTCATTAGAAAAACGAACATCGGTAACAACAATAGAACGGCCAGGATTATTTCTCATAAATATATCTGCACCCTTCACCCATACATTGATATCAATCGCCCGAGCAATATCTGTTCCTACCCGTTGATATAAATCTCTTGGTGATCTACCCCACGGCTCTGCTGGTTTCTCTTTATTCTCAATCTGTTTATCAGTAAGATGAAACATTATCTTTGTTGCATCTTTTAAAGGTTGTGCAAAAGAATAACGTAAAAACTGATATTCGTCAACCAAGTATTTTCCAGCAGTATCTTTACCACTTCTAGCTTTACCAGCAAACCCAATAACTAAAGGTTGATTATCTCTATTAGTCCACATCGCTACTCCTCAATAAGTTTGATTTTAAAATCATATAAGTTAGTATTAATAATATTTGTACTACACATTTCTTTAATCCTCAACCTTTGCTCATCTTCGGACATCTTATCATCCAATGTAAGATTGTATACAGCACCATAAAGAACTTCTGTAATTTCTTCAAACCCTAACTGTATTAATGCTTTCATAATAACTTCCTGCTCACTACCCTTAATACCATCTCTCAATAAAGAAGTGACTTCCCATTTCAACTAAACAACCACTTGATTGCAACTACATAAGCTATAATCATTCCAAGAATCCCAATCGCAGCTGGAAGATATTCGTTATCCATTATTCAAGTCCTCTCTGATATACTTGATAACGTCCCAGATTTCTCTAGGTTTCAGAGACTTCTGTGGAGACATCCCAGTGCCCTTTGAGCCATTCTGAATGATCCAGAACATCTGGCCGGGCGAGATATCCTTCATAACGTCAGCACAGGTGAAGTTTCTTGGTTTTGGTGTTAGTGCTTTACCAAGTTTTCCTTTACCGTCACCCTTCTTACCGTGACACATCTTACATGCCATTGGTTTTGCAGTCTTCTGGAAAATCATCTTTCCTTTCTTCTTATCAGCAGTCGCAGTCTTATCAAGTTTCTGGAACATTGACGGTGCAGTTTTAGTGTTACGAAATTGTGTACAGGTTGCATACACTGTATTCGTGATAAACATCATTGTAACTAATGGTAATAGAATTTTAATCATTGAACCCTTCCCCCTTTAAAAAGTGTGAAAGTCTATGAAAAAATATTGTGGAAAGTAATCTTATAAAATTATCTTCTCTATACTCTCCAGAATCGCATTGATATATCCACATATTATTCACCAGTTCTTTGCTTATACTTTTCTGACTGCTGAGGGTCTACCTTCCTCATCCTTTCAAAAAGTTTATCTCGGCCCGGTCTAGTTTTGTCTGACTTTGGGCTGGGATTATCAAGTTCTTTTTCTGGCTCTTTCTGCTCTTCTTTCCTCAATGGGTCTGTCATCTTTTTTTATCCTTTCCCAACTAAAGAATTTAACAAGCTTAGTTGAATATGGTTTGTATACCTTTTTCCATACACTATCCTCTTTGATATGTTTCATTATGATGAATGTTTCAATACAGGTTGAGCAGACGGTACTTGTGCTGGTTGTACATTGTATTTATTTGATTTTAATTGTCTTTTCTTCTTTGTACTATTCTCCATTGTTTTTTCTAAAAAATCATATTTTTTAATTTTATTTCTTTTTTTATTCCTTTCAACTCTCTTTTTATTTAATTTAACTTGTTTCTTTCTTCTTAAAATTCTCTGATTTTTCATGTTGCCTCCTAATGATTTAAGACTAACCACACAATTCCGAATGGTGCAAAGACAGCTGCAAGACAATATATCAATGTAGCAATAACAAAAACTATTCCACCAATCATTTTCAAGATTTCATCCATTATCTTTCTCCTTTATAAATCTTTTTTACTCAAAACATCTGCATTGTTATCAATCCATTCAATAGTAGGTTTTCCAGTATAAGTGCTTTCAAAAACATACCAAGCATATACCATCATACCAGTTTTATACTTACCATCTTTTCGTAACTTATCACCCAACATAGGATAGCGAGTAAATACATAAACAGTTTTTAATTTATATGTATCGCTCGTAAAAATCTCATCATATCTCTTTTTACCATGTAAATATGAAAGTGGTAATAAAAATGCAAACTTCTTTCTGGCGACTTTTCTAGCTTGTTGTATAAACTCCTGTGCTAAAGAAAATGGGGGATTTGTTACAATATAATCATACTTATCATTTTCTTTTAAAAAATCCTTTTCTTGGTCATAAGAAAAAACTCTATCCGTCCAATGTTTATTTAATATATCAACAATAGCACCACCACCACAAGCAGGTTCACAAACAGATAAATCTTTATCAAAATCCTCTCTTTCAAATAAATGTTCTGTTATGCTATATGGTGTTTCATAAAAATCAGATTTCTTTCTTATACCTTTACTATTATTAGCACTAAAGTTTTTACCTTTTTTCATCTGTAAAATATGATTAAGCGTAACATCCACACACTCTCTTAACCTTTTCAAAACTTCGGTTCTTGTCCAAGACTTTTCTTGAATAAAAAGTGTAGCAGGTTGTATACGACAATCTGTTAATATGTTAATATTATTTCTTGGTTTATAACTCGCTAGAGCGTCACAACGATCATACATAGTAGAACCAGCATGAAAATCACATCCACAAGCAAAAATTACATAAGGAAAATAATTTAATTTTTTATTTGCACACCATAATCTAAACTCATCAACATTTTTTGCTGCTCTTTCAATGGCATTGCCTTTTGCTTGTTTTTTCTTTCCTTCTTTTTCACGTGCTTTATTCGTCCCCTGTTTTTTCATTTCTGAAATTAATAACGGATACCAACTCTTACCAATTTTTACTTCGATTATTCCACCATCAGGTTTTACAAATGATTTATCATTTTCCGGCCTATAACCATTATTAAGAGCTTCAGCTATTTCTGTTTTTTTTAGTAAATCCTTTCTACGAATTTCTAAATCTGGATGTTCTTTTTGCACATCATCTATAACTTTATCAACACAATCAGACAAAACAGCTTCTTGGTTTTTAGCAATCTTATTAAAAATATTTTGACCGCCTCCAAGTTTTGTATGTGTTTCTCTAAGTCTTGCACTTGAACTCATAATATAAACTCCATTAAATTAATGTTTCTCAATTGTTAAGTATATTATCCCATATTTAGGCATATAATACAAGGAAAAAGTTACTAACCTAAGTTATTGAAAAATAAGGGGTTATAAGTTGTTGTTTTTAAAGGGTTTTTTGACCCCCTCAGAGTCGTTTTAAGGGTTATTTGTCCAAACTAAGGGTATAGTATAGGGTAAACCATTAAAGTGCCTTAAATCGTCTTAGAATGGGGGTTTTCATACCATGATTCCATGCCGGGGCTCATACTGGAGCAGTCAAGCTTCAATAGGTAATCTGTAGTTGATTTTGTTGGTTGCTTCTCCAAGACGAATGTTTTATCGCATGGGATACATTGAATATTTCTGGTGCCTAAATGCTTGGAGATTTTTTCTGGAAGATTAGTTAGCTGGTAGTATTCAAGCTTGCCGAAAGAATGGTAAACGTGTACATCAATCTTTTGTTGGCAATACCTACAATAGACCATGACAACATCGTAAGGATTACTTTTTGCTTTTTCTGCGAGAGAATTTTCTACTTTATGCATATGAACTATTTTCATAACAAGTACCATTTATTATAAATATGATTAATAATATAAAGAAAGGGATCGTATGAAATTTCCGTTAAGAAAAAGCATACATGGTATCATACAGCCATCAATACAATTTAAGGGTGGCATGGATGAACTTAGTGATTTCTTAGAACAAATAGCAAACTTTGATACTACCTTTGATAAGATGAAATACATTGACGAAAACTTTGAAGTTGAAAAACTACTTGAATCAGATACTATACACCTGCCACCCTTCAAAAAGAAAATAAAATAAATGGAGCCCAGTATCGGAATCGAACCGATGTCTAGGCCTTACAAGGGCCTTGCTAAGCCTCTCAGCTAACCGGGCATTTCCATTTTATTTGGTGGAGCTGACAGGGATCGAACCTGCGACATCCGCCGTGCAAGGGCGACGCTCTCCCTACTGAGCTACAGCCCCGCGTTCTTTCTTGCTGGGTTACGAAACAATGAAGTTTTATTCGTCAAAGCATCCAACTCTGGAAACGTATCATCTGAGAGAAAAACTTCTTGAAGGTGTAACTTATTAGCTCGTGCCAACAAATCTTCTTCTGTTTCTACAATATCTTCATCAGGAATACAGCAGTCTACGGGGCATACTTCCTGGCACGCCTCTTCTCCATGAAAACCTACACACTCAGTACAAAGTTCTGGGTCAATATAGAAAAAATCAAGACCTTCACCCGAACCATCGTCTATTGCGTTATTAGGGCATTCGGGCTCACAAACCCCACAGTTGATACAATCATCAAGAATTATGGTTGCCATCGTCTTTCCTTTCTTTAATTATCTATTATTGAAACCAAGTAAATACAACAGCATTTCTAATAAGTGCTGTGACTGTAAAGATTCCAGCTAGTATACCCAATTTCTTGTGACATACTTTAATACCAAATATTCTTGGCAGTAACCAAAAATTCATTCCATATGATATTACAAATCCTGCTGCAACATTAACTACTGCAAAATAATAGGGAATCATTCGTCAATTTGAGCTTTCTGAACCTTTCCAGAAAAATCAATCATACAAGATTTGTTCTCTGTACAATTATCAATCATAGAACTACCAGCATCCCTATGACCATTACCAGTTCCTTTGATACCACCAAAGGGTAACTGAATCTCAGCACCAATAGTTGATGCATTGATATATACCATACCAGTTTCTATTTCATTCAATGCTGTAAATGCAAAGTTGACATCACTGGTATAAACAGCTGCACTCAAACCATAACAAGTATTGTTTACCATCCAGATTGCTTCGTTAGTATTACTGAAAGTAGTAACTGCAACAACTGGCCCAAAGATTTCCTCTTGCATCAGAGTATCATTAATATCTACATTGTCAAAAATAGTTGGTTCATAAAACCATCCATCAACTTCTTCGTTAGGCATTTGATTTTTGAAACCACCGCAAATCGGTTCTATTCCTCTTTGTTTTGCATTGTATACATAATCACTAACTTTATTTAATGCCTTCTCATTAATCAAAGGCCCAACATCTGTATATGAACTTAGTCCACAACCAAGTTCCAATGTTTCAGTTTTTGCTAACAACTTCTCAATGAATTCGTCATGGACATCTTCATGCACCATAACTCTACTACAAGCAGTACACCGTTGACCAGTAGTACCAAATGCTCCCCATACTACACCTTCAACAGCTAAATCAATATCAGCATCATTCATAATAACGATACCATTCTTACCACCCATCTCAAGTGAATATGGTTTCATCTGTTCTGCACAAGTTGTAGCTACAATCTTACCTGTAGCAGTAGAACCTGTAAACGAAATCATTTTTACTTTTGGATTAGTAAGTAGTGGAGCTCCAGCAGTTGGGCCGTAACCAGTTACGACATTGAAAACACCAGCAGGTAATCCTGCTTCATGGAAAACCTCTGCGAGTTTAATGACACTCCACGGAGTATCCTCGGCAGGTTTAATAACCATTGTGTTTCCTGCAACTAATGCTGGGAATGCTTTCCAAGATGGAATTGCTATAGGGAAGTTCCACGGTGTAATTGCACCGATAACCCCAATGGGTTCTTTACGGGACATACACCACTTATTATTTAATTCGGAAGGAACAACTTCACCTGCCATACGTCTACCCTCACCGGCTGCATAATAAGCCATGTCAATTGCTTCTTGAACATCACCCCTAGTTTCTGCAATACACTTACCCATCTCTTGAGTCATACCCTTTGCAATACATTCTTTATCTCTTACAAGAATCTCAGCAGCCTTATACATAATCTCACCACGTTTAGGTGCTGGAGTATTTTTCCAGAACTTAAAAGCATTATGTGCAACTTCTACTGCAAAGTTAATATCTACTTCATCAGAATCTTGAAACTCTGAAATGACTTTATCAGTATGAGCTGGATCAATGTTCTTGAACGTATTTCCTTTAGAAGCATCTAACCATACACCATTTATATAATTCTTATATATCATATCATTCACTCCTGTATATAACAACCAGCCCAATAATCACACTCAACAAAGTCTAACTCTGCTGAAACACTAGGGGTTTTTTTCTCACTCAAAACATAAAGGTTTGACGGTTGCTCACCAACACAAATATCCGTTTCAGACTTTGCGATTTTACACTCTGCTAGAGTTTCATATTTTTGGTTGAACTCATACGGGCCGTTGTCAAACATTTGTGGTTGAACAGTATATCCACCCCACACCAATGCTAAAATTCCATAAATTACTGACATAACAAAATCTCCTTAATTAATTATATAAGTTATTATAACAAACTTTTCACCTCAACACAAGGAAGAAGTTTGAGAAGGGATTTCGTCAATGGTTCATATAAGAAGGCATACATCTTGCCAAGTACTGGTCTGGACACTAGCAAATCCTTATTGTCCTTGGTGAATCTCTTTGGGGCAACCTGTGTTCTCTTGATATTCACTACCTGATCCTGATACCATTCCCTTGATTCATCTGAGTTTTCACCTAGCAATCCCGCTGTGGCGGTGGCAACAACTAAATCCTTAAAGATTGTCATTTAAAATCCCTTGCCTTTTCTTTGATATTTGATACCTTCTTAGATAATATATTCAATCTCTTCTGTAGAGTATCCATTTCCTTTGTCATGGTTTTCTTTTCAGATTGGTCGAAATTCCTTGTGCCAATGATTTCATTCAGGTCTGCACTGATATTCTCTACCAATATCTTCACAAGTTTCCATGAACTTGCAATGATCCTAGAGTCCTGAATATCCTCATTGAATTGTCTATAACTTTTATAACTTTTCATTTGTGATATCCTTATTTTTTTAATATACACATATATTACCTAAACCTTATTCTTCCTGCTCCACTCCTAGGCAACTTTCCCGCTGCAATCCTTACTTCTACATCCCCTTTACCACTCAATGGGGCAACTATAACCACTGTGATTTGATTTCCATCCTTCTGTCTTGCCATATCATTTACTCCTCATTTTTTCCATTAACATTTACCTTCTAAAAACTGCCTTGGTTCATTCTGTGATTTCTATATCTTTATCATTCATATTAATTTCTAATCCCATAAATTTGAATAATATTTACCAAAAAACTCTAAATTTTCCTGAATGAATTTGCCTCTTACTTCTGTAACCTTTAGCCATTTTGCTGTTTCTTCTTCTGTCATTGGATGTTTCCATTGGTCTGCTGCATCTTCCCAATCTCCACTTTCCTCTGCAAGTTTCTCAAAGGCAAATGCGAGTTTCTTTATATCTCGTTTCCAATGCATGAAACCACCACTGGTATTTTCCATTCCATATTTATCTGAATAATCATAAGGACAGCCATGTAATGGGTAATCTGCAAATGCTCTCAATCTTGGTGCAATGTGCTCTGAAAGGTGATGATCGAGATTCCACAAATGATGCTCTGGAAAACCTCTAGTAAGGCGTTGCCATATAAAATATGGTTTAAATCTCCAAATACTGCTGAGTCTACTCCAATGATAAAAACTCCACCATGCGGTTTCTATTTTATCACGGAATGTTTCTGGCTTTTTATCTAATTCGTCTAATACTCTAAACATTATCTACCACCGTATGTCTCCATTAAATCAATGTTTCTCAATTGTTATATACAGTATATCAGACTTTTCAGGATATGTCAAGGAAAAAGTTAACTCATTGAAAAAGACTCTCCGCAGCCACAAGTAGATGTAGCGTTTGGATTAATAAACTGAAAGCCATTCCCATTCAATCCATCCTGAAAATCTAAAGCCATACCCTTCAGGTATATCATACTCTTTTTGTCCATGAACACTTTATAGCCATTATAGTCAAAAACCGTATCACCAGTTTCTTCGGGTGTAAATTTCAAGTCATAAGAAAGTCCTGAACATCCACCACCCTTAACTGCTAGACGTAAACCAAAATCACTAGGCAATTCACTAATAAGATACTTCACCTGATCTGATGCTTTTGGTGTAATGGTTACAAAATCCATATTAGCTCCTTGTAATAGCAACAATCTTTTTAATTTGCTTCTCAATAACTACTTTACGATTAGGCCATTTAATATAAACGTCATCAGGATTCTTTTGTAAATTCTTTAACAGAGGCATAATGATTTTCTCAATTTTCAACAAATCCTCTTTTCTTTTTTTCTCTAACTCTTCTACCCTACTGGTATCACCTTCTCTTGCTTTCAATAACTCATTAATCTTGTCCTCAAGTCCAGTAGAAATACTTGATGTTTCTTCAGCTACTCTTGTCTTAACTTGACTCTCAAACTCTTTGACTTCATCTTCATCAACTGTACTGAAACCAAAATCAAAATCATCATAGTCATCAACATTTAATTCATCTGCCATAATATTCTCCTAATGTTGTTGAATTACGCTTGGGTTCTTTTTCATAATTTCTATTAGCTTTCCAATATATATATCCATCTCTTTGAAAGGCTTTCTAAACACCTGTACTTCAAAACTATTCCTGACTGCTACAAGTATTACAATCTGTTCTGGCAATGAACCTGTCATCTCAAAGAATGCAGCGGAATAAAAAAAGGCTTGGATGAAATAATCTTCAATCCAATCCTCTCTCTTCGGTTTCCTAGATGTTTTGAAATCAATAACAGATAACACACCATTGTATTCTGCAACACAATCAGCAGTTCCAGCTACCTTTAGTATATCACTATGCAAAGGTACTTCAATACCGTAGATGTTATCAATGTTTCCCAATAGAAATCTTAGTCTATTGAAAACACTAATTGCTTCTTGATCTTCACATTGTAATTTTTCGTTATACAGGTAATCTTCACAAAGACTATGAACCATAGTCCCAAGTGCTGCAGATTCTTTCATAATCTTATTTGCTTCCTGATACCCTACTTTTTCCTTCCATTCCTCAATTCCTGGCTTTGGTTGACTACCAAGAATTGAGGTAATAGATGGATAAACATTTCCTTCTGGAGTTACATACACCCGTTTACCATTAATTTCTTCACGGACTCCCATTTCAATGTCATCACAATCTGTCAAGTGTACGAACTCTTTTTTCATAACATCCTTTCGTTTATTTCATTTCACTCATAGTGAATGTCAATGGAATTAACATCCCATCTCTCAAAATTATAAAATACGCTTTATCACCTACTTTTTTAGATTTAACCTTTGTAGCTAATAGTTTCCATTTGAAAATTTTCATATCAATCTTTGTAATAATATCGCCAACTTTCAGAATACCTTCAGCTGGACTATCTGGAACTATCTCTTGCACATAAGCACCATAACCATACTTAAACATATGATCTAGTTTCCCATAGTCCTCTTTTTTTACTGGACGGAAAACAATACCCATATATGGTCTATGAATTCTCTGACCTTTCTGAAGTGCTTTGAGTTGTGAAACTGTTTTCTGAACATAATCACCGTCAATAGCAAATCCAATTCCTACACTACCTGCTCCTGCTCCACCACTACCTGTAATAATCATAGTGTTAATACCTATTACATATCCAGCAGAATTCAACAGTGGCCCACCAGAATTGCCGGGATTGATAGAAGCATCAGTTTGAATGTAAGGTACAAACGGTGCTGACTTAGGTACAAACCTATTTAGCGATGATACATTTCCAAATGTAACTGTGAACGACTGTCCCATTGGTGAACCAATAGCAATAACATCCTGTCCCATTTCTGGAGTTTTACCCCATTCTAAATATTCAAATACTTTACCATGTTCAGCATTATTGATTTTCAATAAAGCTATATCTGACTCTTCATCGTAGTTAACTAAATCTGCTTCGTATGATTTATCACTCTGAAAGATAACAATTACTTTTCCGCCATCAAAAATATTATTGACAACGTGAGCATTAGTCAATATATAACCATCTGAACTAATAACAAAACCAGAACCAACGTGCTGTGGGTCTTGTTTCGGACTCGGCCTACCTTGAGGTGCTTGTTGACCTTGAGGTTGACGAAACTTAAACCCACCACGATTTTGTGGTTGCATTCCCGCACTAATCTTGCCTCTTTCTGCGTGTATTTCTACAACTGCTGGAAGTACTTTCTTTACAATACTTGTTTTGTAAGTGTGATCAGCATTGACTATTGTACTTACTCCCAATAACAGAAATGATATAAAAAAACATAATAATGTATTTTTTTTATAGTGCAACATCTTGTGCTCCTTGCGTTTTGTTTGAATTTAGTTTTTTGGTGTATAAAGTTCTATACGATTGCCTCCGACAATACATGAAAGGTTTCCCTTTGCATAATTAAAGATGATAGCCCATTGTTTATTTCTTGGATTCATCAGCAATTCCATAGATAGTAACATTCTATGTCTGTCATCATTGATGACACCTCTTGCAGCTAACCCTAACATATAATCCTTCTTAGCCATTTCCGTGATAAATTCTGTTGTATTGCAATACACTAGAATATCAGATATCGGAACTGTCTTTTCTACTGTCGGGGTATCTGCAATAGGTTTATTACCTAGAAGAAATAATAAACATAAGCTAATTAATAATAGTTTTCTCATCTTACCTTACCTCAAATGTCGATTGAGTATGTTTCTTTTTCATTCGCGTCATAACTTCCGTAAATTCTTTTGTAGGTTTTAACCGTCCTTTAGTTGACTCCAATCTTGCAGAATCAACTATACGACCAGTACCGACAATACGAATGATACCACCCTTCTTTTTACAACTAGGGCATGGCTTGGATAAAGGAACATCCATCTCAGCTATTGTATAAAACTCCTCATAATTATGACTACACTTCTCGCACTCAAAATCGTATAATGGCATTAGATACTTACTCCCAATGGTATTTCAAATTGATTTAATTTACTCTTCCACTTCATAAACGACTTACCATGATCTGTTTTATTCAATTGCATCCATTGCCATTGATGTATCATTTCATGTGCTAATGTATAAATGAAATATGATTTATTCAAGAACTTACTATCCATAGAAAGCTCCCCGAATACATACTCGCCATGTTCCCATCCAATATGTTCAGCATGACAATCATGTTTTCTTTTTATTGTGATATCGTGAAAAGGATGTATAATATTATTAAAGATTTCTTCATTCAAGATATTTGTCCATCGGGTAATCAAATGCTTCGATGGAACAAATGGCTTTACCTTATTCTTATTTTCTCGAATAGTTCTAATAACAATATTATCTTTTTTGATATACATTGTTCTTATCCTTTTCAGTCTTGCATACTTACTGGCTTTCCACTTCTGCTCCGTCTTACTGTAACAGCTTTCTGTCCTGACCCATCAATCGTTTTAACCGCTGAAAAATCTTTTTCAACATTATAATGACAAGTCATCGACATTTCTAAAAATGTTCCTTCATACATAAAACCATTCCATTTCAATTCAAACACATGGTCATCTTCATCAACTAAATCAACTTTAATATATTTGTTTTTAAAACCTTCCATCACTAAAGCTGATTTAGTTACCTTCTTTCTTTTATTAACTTGAATAATAACTTCTGTTTCCATAGATACAACACTCATTAGGCTACCTTTCGATACAAGTCAGGGAAAACCTCAAGCACTAGCTTTTCAGTCAATCCCTTTACTTTGAGTTTCTTCTTTAACATCTGTGTGAAAATAAGTGATTCATCAGGGTGCATTGATTCCAAAATCTGAATAAGAAGTTCTTTAATTCTTTTCTGCTTTAGAATTTCTGATTTAGCATGACCTTTAACAAAAATAGAACACTTTGGCATTATAGTAAATAATGATGTTTCACTCAAGCCAATAGGTGCATCATCCTTTTTATATTTTGGAATAACTTTAGGTACATTCCATTCAATAGACGGATCAAACGAACCCTGCAATACAAACTTTAAAATATTATTATCTTTATATTTCTCTAACAATGCTTTCTTTTCTTTCCTTGTTTTTGCCTTGGCAATACCTTTCAATAATTCAGAAATGTATACTGTCATCGTGTAAAATCTCCTATATGTTCCATTAAAAATTTCAATTTCTTACTAATAAAATAATTCAACAACTGTCCTTGCTTTGGAGTCTTTTCTTTCGTATATTCAGCCATAACCGCATCTGATATCTCTGCAGGAATACAATCAAAATCAATCAACTTCTTATTCCTATCCCACTTTTCAGACATACCATTTTTACAAAAGTCTTCAGGCTTCTCGTTTACCCACAACTCAACCTTTTTCTTAGAAATAGGTCTTTGCCTTACACCCTCAACAATACAATCATCAGCTGACAAAATGTTGGGAATACCGTCACCTTTATCACCACGAATTATATGTTCTTTCAAGTATTTATAAGGGTTAGAAGTACTCAACATCTTTTTCTGGATAGGAGAATACTGTTTAATGTGCTTATATTTCTGTAATTGAGTAAAATCCTTATCACTAGAGATAATAATACTCTTCTCTTGGATATTCTTAGACAATACAGCAATAACATCGTCACCCTCAGCATGAGGTACAGCAATCACCTTATACGGGAAATGGGTATCAATTTCAACGATAATGTCGTGAATGGTCTTAAATAGAGCTGACCAATCCATACCATCTTTATTTTTTTGTTTCTCTCGTTTGATCTTACGATGAGCCTTGTAATACTGATATTCTTGCTTTCTCCAGCTTGACATATTATCAGTACAAACTACAATCTCGCCATACTTATCTTTATACTTTGCTCTATAGTTTCTTACGCTATTCAAAACTAAGTGCCTAATAAAATCCTCAGACGTTCTTTCTTCATCTGGAATTCTATGAGCTACCATAATACTACCCACAATTATATTTGAGAAATCTAAGAGTATCATATCACACCTTCTACAATTTTAAATTCTTTAATGGAGTCAACACGAAAACTTCTCCATCCATCATTATCAGTATCCCAAACGGATATTGCATCTTGATTTACTTTTTTCTCTGTTTCAGTAATAGTAGGTTCTGGTAAAATAGAATCATGCAATGTACAATTCATCGTTCGCTCATCACCATTTACTTTTGTGAAAACTACTTTAACTAAATTATTCTTCAAACCTTCAACCAATGTCTCCCGCTTCATCATCATAATATTCCTTTTCTGTAAATTCAATAAAATTAAGTTCACGTTGATGTTTAAAAATATTCACATTAGAATACTTCTTTAATAAATTAATACCGTCTAAATCTTTATAACTTTCTTCATAATGAAATTCTTTAATACCTGATTGCAATATTAACTTAGCACAATCAACACAAGGAGCATAGGTACAAAACATATAAGAACCCTGACCTGACTCTGTTGACTTTGCTAACTTAGTAATTGCATTAGCTTCTGCATGAAGAACTTCTGGTTTTGTATGGCCATCCTCTTCACATACATTAGACCCACCTATAGGCATTCCATTATAACCTATGGATATAATTCTTTCATCCTTTACAATGATGCACCCAACCTTCAACCTTTCAGCTGAAGAAAGTTTCCCGTATCTTCGAGCAACATCTAAGTGAGCGTCTATGTATTTACTTTTCATATCTTGCAAGAAAATTTAAAGGGTTATAAGATTTCTTATTTTTTCTTATCTCAAAATGTAGATGGGGGCCAGTAGAATATCCAGTACTACCAACCTTAGCAATACCCTGACCTCTTTTTACACTGTCACCTTTTTTAACAAGTACTTTTGAAGCATGACAATAAATTGTTTCATACTTACCATGCTGGATATAAACACCATAACCACAACCATTCGTTATTCTACCACTTTTGGTAACAACACCATCAGCAGAGGCTCTAATCAATCTACCCGTAGGAGCTGCAATATCTAATCCATTATGGTGCTGACGTTTTCCATTAAAAGGATTTTTCCTATATCCAAACTTTGAAGAAATCCTTCCACTCTTCAACGGCCAAAGTAACTTAGACTTTACCCTTCGTTTAGCTGGTTTAGGTCTACTAGGTGGCGTAAAAGATACCTTTGTAATAGTATATTTTCTAGGTGACTTATAACTATCCCAGCTATCCATTTCTTTAAACATAGCTGATCTTTTTTGAATATTCTTACATAATGGTAAGGTACATTCAAGTGCAAATGCATTACCCAAAAACGATATAGTAAAAAAGATTGTCAATATAGTTTTCATTATATAGTACTCCCTATTTATCAGTAAAAAATGTATCTTCTTCAATTTCTTTCAGAGCTTCAAGTAATGGTACTGGACTTTCTGCACCTTTGTTCTGTTCAAATGGAGCAAACTTTTCTTCTACAACCGTGAACTCTTTATCAAAAGTTTTCTTAACATACTCTGCACCATCCATAACCATTTCTTTAGATGTTGCCAAATCTTGTATCAAGAGTTTAGCATTATCAGGTTTCTGAATTAGTAAAGAACATAATAGAAAGAACAAAAATATAATAATAAAATTCTTAAACATTAGAATACTCCTAGTAAGATAGTTTGAGCATTGATGCGACCAGTAACGTCCTGTTCCTTAGTCTTCATCTGCTTGATGTTTTTATTCAAAGTTCTCTTTGTCAATTTATCCAATACTTCTTCGGGCTTCCTTGCCGTCTTTTGTATTGATGCATTACTATCAAAACCTTGTATAGTAGAACCTTTGACACTAAGACCTCTAACACTATTCTCAGCATAGTAAACGCCCATCTTATTGTACTTAGTATTATAAACCCACAATTCATTAGCACCGATAATCTTTTCTGGATTTACACTTGCTAATCTAAGTTCAGGATGTTCTACCTGATATTTTAAACTCTTAATAAGTTTATTTGCAGATAGTGTTTTCTTCTTTCTAGGCTTTCGTTGAGCTGTAGAGTTTTTAATAAGACGTTCAATGTCATCCACAATAACACCATAGAAATCCATAATCTTTTTATGGTATTTTGGTTTCAAATGTCCCCATGCTTCGTTAAGGTAATCATCGTCAGCATTGTAAACGTCAACTGATTCATTATAACATTCAATATAAAACTGTCTCATTTTACGAGCATGAACTGACTTACAGCCCATCTCACTCAAATGATTATAACAGTCATATTTATCTTTAAAATCACTATCAACAAAATCATCAACCTTACCTTCAATCTCACCGATAAAAGTAGAAACCTGCTCATTGATTCTATCTTGAATAGAAATCTTAGGTTTCTCTGGTTTTACCTTTTCTTCTTTCACAACTTTCAATGATCCAATTGAAGGGTCTTGCGGTGTTCCTTTAACAACTGGAACAGCTCGTGTAACTCCATCATTACAATAAACAATATCATACTCCATAATATAATTCCTTTCAAAGATGCATATTGGCTAAACCAACCAATGCAATAATAATAACAATAGCATTCAACATAATAAGGTTAACACTATTTCGTAAATAAGCATTAATAATATGTAATGATGAACCTACCAACTGAATCAAAAATATAGTGGTAATACAAACATCGTCACCATAATAAGCCATCAATAAATATATTAAAATAAAACATAATGAACCAACGGTTTCACAAAACAAACGAAACCTATTATTCTTCCAATCATCTATTAACCAATCTTTCATTTTCTAACCTCAATTATTTGATACTGTCATAATATAATGCTGACCTTTAACCATCCATTCAGGATATTCTGCATCATTCATAAGTGCAGCTTCTTCATCTGCTTGGGAGTCAATCCATTTTTCCCATTCTTGAGCTTGGACTTCATTATAGTAATGCTCATCCATTTCAGGATCACCAGACTCATTAACAGAATCCAACCATGCTTCAAAATCATCTTTATCTAAATCTTCGTTGAAATCGTCATCCCATCTGCTCATTGGAAAATCTCCTATTCGTTAATTGTTATATATATTATACCAAAGAAAAATAGAACTGTCAAGGAAAAACATCAGAAAAGAGGCTCTGTAAGTTGTTGTTTTTAAAGGACTTATAAAATAAATTGAAAAAACCCTATAAACCCTTATAAAACAACGACTTATAAACCCTTTGTTTGTGGGGACTTAGGGGGATTGGTCTTTTTAGTCAAATAATCCAGTAAATCAATGACTCTACAGCAGTATCCATGCTCATTATCATACCATGCTAACAACTTCAAAAATCTCTTGTTTAGCACGTTTGTAGAAAGGCAATCAATTACTGACGAAAAAGTACTACCAATATAGTCAACGGAAACCAGTGGCTCACATGATACATCAATAATACCTTTCATCTTACCTTTTGACTCTTTATTAAACATTTCATGTAATGATTCAATATCAACATCTTTCTCCAACTCTATCGACATATCCAATAGTGATACATCTGGAACTGGAACTCTGATTGCTGACCCGTCAAGTTTACCTTCTAGTTCAGGTAAAACAACTCCGACATTTTTAGCTGCACCAGTATATGTCGGAATCATTGACAAGGTTGCAGCTCTTGCTCTTCGTAAATCAGGATGGGATGAATCCAATAGTGTTTGTCCCATAGTGAATGAATGAACGGTTGTAATGAATCCCTGTTTAATACCATACTGTTTTTGTAATAATTTTAACAATGGTGTCAAACAAGTAGTAGTGCAAGATGAAGCAGAAATTATATTATTCTCCTTTACCTTATAATCTGTTTCGTTTACTCCGTATATTAATGTAGCATCTACATCTGCTGCTGGTGATGTAACAATAACATTCTTCGCACCAGCTTCTATATGTTGAGATAATGAATGCTTATCTGTAAACTTACCAGTTGAGTCTATAACGTAATCAACTTCTAATTCTTTCCAAGGCAACTTCGATGGACTGTTTCTATCAAAGTTGGGAATCGTCTTACCATTAATGATTAAGTTATCCAACTCAAATGAAATCTTACCGTCAAAGTGACCGTGAATAGAATCATACTTAAACAAGTGAGCTCTAACGTCAACAGTTGTCCTAGCATTAATTGCTACGATATTATACTTTGGTTCGTTAATCAACTTCCTAACTAGGTTTCTACCGATTCTACCAAAACCATTAAACGCAATATTTATCTTTTTCTCAACCATCACTCACCTTTCCATTTCATTTCGATTCTATCTTTGTAACAATCAAAAAAATATCTCATATCACAAAACCAGTAATTTTTGTATCTTATACCATACTCAAGGGCATCAAGTATTCGTGTATCATAAACTACATACTGACCTTTTCTGGTAATCTTAATAAACAACATCCAAACATCTTTCTCTTGGTTGCAATCATGTACCACTTGACCTATCCATTCATCTAGGAGCCTAATGCTATTATTGTGAACCATTTGATGAAAAGGAAAATCTGCATAGTTCTTACACTCAGCTACAAAGTATGGATAATTTAGTGGCGGAACAATATCACCACGCATTAACTTTATCTGTTCTAATGAAAGTGTCTCTTTTCTAAACTCATTCTTACCACCTACAAAGGCTCCACTATTGGGAACTCTAATAAATGATTGACTATACAAATCAGAAAGAAAATTACAAACATCCCTCTCCCAACTCTTTCCTTTATTTTTAGATTTATTCGACATTAATAATCAGTAGGCCAATAGTCTGAATCATCCTCATCAACGTCTTTATTATATACTGGTGTTGCGCAAAAAGGACAAAACTTAGGAATCATATCAGGTGTTTCACATTCCATAGCAAATGAATGTCCACATTCAGAGCATCCAAATCTTTTTACTATTTCTTCTTCGTCCTCATATTCTTCTTCCATTGAGTCTTATCTCCTATTTCAAATCTACAACTTCACACTTATCACCTGTACAAGCGTATTCCTGTGAACCTATAGTATTATCCTCTAATTCATATTTAGTCAACTCTCCCCAATCAATTTCGGTTGGCATAGTGTCTAGCATTTGTAAATATTCATTTTCTGAACACTCTTGATAAGGAGCTTGTTTGTAAGAGTGATCCGAATAAGGAAGAAAAGAGATTCCAGAAATCATATCAAAGTTTCTAAAAACCCAAGCACCTACATCAATCCACTCATCTTCCTTTACTGTAATGGTGACTGATGGTTTATGTTCACACCAATGTTCTTGATACAACTTCCAGAACTCTAATTGTTCTATAGCTGTCTTATCATTTCTACATATTGCATTTTCTGCTGTCTTAATAGGAAATGAAAATACCCAAGTATGTTCTGGCTTAGTCAAATCAGATTCGTGTGGAATACCCTTCTCCACTAGAAACTGACATAACGGGTCTTTCTTATCACCTCTTACAGTTCTAATATAATATGGTGAATGTCTTGCGTGAATTCCAGAAGATGCATCAACCAATTGTGATACAGTTCCAGAAGGTTTAACACAAGTAATAGCTGCAGATGGATTGATACCCAATTGTTTTGCTACTTTCTTATTTACATCTATTGTAATCTCTTTCAACTCGTTCAATAATTCTGGTAATTTGTCTCGCTCATTATGATAATAAGAACCATTTGTATATGCATTATCCATAATACCAGTTAATGATACACCCAACAATGTTTCCTCTTCGCAATTTGTTTTCCACTCTTTTGATAAGTAACGGAAATCTGTTAGAGTTGCCTGCCATGTACCAAGTATAGTTGCGAGGCGAACTTTCTCTGCTAATGTTTCTGGTGTATCTTGTGGTCTAACTACAACCTCTGTTAAGTTACAAAATTCTTTGTCCCTTAATATAATTTCGGAACAAGGGTTAGTACCAAAATTATGATTAGAATCTCTACGATCACCAAGTTTCTCAACTTGTTTCTTTGCAGCTGCTCTATTAAATATTCCACGTTCCCCCGATTTCGATGCAATCAAAGACATCCATTCTTTTAAAAAAATACCTACGTCTGGTTTTTCTGTATAAACAACAGAGTTGTTTGACAACGCACGTTGAGTTTCATCCAACCACCATTGGCCCATCTTTGCATTTCTCATACGTTCATCTGTAAGGTTTGACAATGATATCAATGCAGACCTACGGACTCCACCTACAACAACTATCTCTGCTACCTTACACATAATGTCGTGACACTCAATAGAAGAAAGCTTTCTTCCTTTACTACTTTGAAAAATCTCTACTGTAAAACGAAAAAGATTATCCAATGGTGTTGGGCCAGAAGACCTACCACCAAAAGTTTTCAGACGTTCACCTGCTGGTCTAATCTTTGTCATATCCCATTTTGCAATCTGTCCAGCAAACAACATTTGAATTAATTCTTTATATGCTTTTGCCCAACCGATCTTTGAATCAGCTACATGAATAGTTGTATCTGTATCAAATAATTCATCAGGTACTTCTGGAAGTTTCTCAACCTCTCTGCGTTCTACAGAAAACCCTACACCTGTACCACACATCAGAATAAACAAACATTCATCAAATGCTCTTGGTTTGTTTACTGCAAGATAGGCACAATTGTATCCAGCAACATTGTCACGTTCCAATGCATCACCGGCAGTCATCAATGATCTCATTGACGGCATGATTTCCATATTGACTACAGCTTGCTCTAACTCTTTTCTCTGTGCCTTGATACCTTTATGTTTTTCTAAATGTTTTTCAAAGAAATCAAAATATCTCTTTACGGTTTCTTCCCACGTTTCTCTTCTGTTCTCATTGTCGAGCCATCTGGCGTATCGACTTTTATGTATAAATTGTTGGTATATATCCATCTTATTTAAACTTCTCCTTTAGTTCTATCCATTCACGTTTACCTAATCCAAAATCTTTTATTTTACTTATGCTGTCTATATAATCCGTTATCTTATTGCAGTACCCATCGTACCCGCTATAGTTTTGTACTTCTGCAAATGTTTCAAATGCATATTTTAATACATCCATTTCCATTCTACTAAACGACTTACTACCTAAACTGTAATCTTCAAATGCTTCAGTTGCAATAGGAAAATGAGGTTTAGCTAACTCGTACATCGCAATTGCATAATCTCGTATTTCCTGTTGAGCATGACTATCCATTCTCAAACGGCAGAAATGAAAAAAGTTGTGCAAGTCAATTTTCCAGTAACATTCCGTATAGTTTGAAACTGGTAAAACAATTCTTGACAACTCTCTTGATAAACCTAATGTACCAAAGCCTGGGTCAACTAAAGCTTTATATGCAATTGATGACCTTAAAGTAATATCTTTTATAATCTGTTTGTATTTATCTTTCCACGAATCGGCAAGATCACCATCACTGCCTTGCTTATTTGTTTGTGATTGTGGTTTAACATATTCTTTTTCGGGAACATAGAAATCATCTGACATTACCGAGTACCTACCAGAGTACTCGTTAACAGACGCTGTTCTGTGTCGAATCAACTGACGCATTATAAAAATGGGGAGTTTCAAATGAAACTTTACTGAGGCCATCTCTATCGGGCTGGTGTGTTTATGTCTCATCAAATAACGAATAAGATTTCTATTATCGGAAACAGCCCGAGTTCCTTTACCGTAAGAAACCCGAGCTGCATCAGCAATATCACCATCACTACCCATTGTGTCTACTAGTCTAACAAACCCATGCTCGTGTATTTTTGTTTCCTGTATCTCCATTATCTAAGTCTTCTCCAAATAGTGCTATTTTAATGTCTTTATATGTCTTGCGTCTTTCAGCCAATAAAGGGTTATGTGTATATTGATAATACTCAATCATTTCATCTAAATACTCTTTTACTTCCAAACAATCTTCTACTGTGGTATGATCTAACATTACAGCCTCCTAACATTTTCTCCATTGAGAAAGTATGAAATCTGCTTGTAAACCAGAATATGTATTAATATCTATAACACCTATAATCTCTTCCACCGACATCCCATTTAAAATCATGTCATTGATATCTTTACCATTTACACCTTCCGGCCATATACAAACACTATAACCATTAGTAATAAATTTCTGTAACGAATGTACGATCTCCTTATTTCGTTTTTCATTGTCGAGCACTATGATAGTATCAAGATCAAAAACATTAAACTTTATCCCTGCCATTGCCATACAGTTAGGCAGGAACAAACTATCCAGAGGGCCCTCGACGCAATACTTCTTTTTTCGGTTACTGATTCTCTCTTGGCCATATATTAAGTCATCAACTCCTTTCAGTTTAATTGTAATGTACTTACATAAATCTTTAGGATCAAATGACCTTCCTTGAAAACCTATTATATTATTGCTACTATCAAAGAAGGGTATAACAAGTCTTGGCGTGTCTCCTTTCAGAGTTGGAAATTTGTTTGGCTCTACTTTATTAGTCCACTTTTTAAACTCTGTACAAAAATACAGTTTACCAAAACACCTTTCAGGTATTAACCTTTCTGTTAAATATTTTCTTGCTGGGTGACCAGCCTCAAGTGAACTGATCGTTTGTAGTCCTTGAAGAATATCATTAAACTTTGGAACGAAACTAAACTTAGAAACAATATCATCTGTTTTGACAAGTTTTTTCTCCTTATACTGTTCAGTTACATATTCACGATGCAATGAAGGATTTATCTTTTCTAAAAACTTACTAAAGCTTGTTCCAAACTCACAATTATGGCAACGATAAAAATACTTATTACCTTTCTCGTAAATAAAACCTCTAGCTTTACTTTTGTTCTTTTGAGAATCGCCACATATAGGGCAACGGAACTGCCACAAACTACTAGTTTTCTGCTTAAACTTATCTAAACTACTTGAACAAATATTTATATACTTCACATCAATGTATGTAGAAATCACAATCTTTACCCCTTATATATACTCCCAAATGTAGTCGATGTTGCATCTTTCCAATTAACATCCTCTTGTCTTACATATCCCTCTTGCGGAATCTTTCCTTTTATATATAACTCAACCATCGACAACAAACCAATAGCTGTAGTATACTCTATCGCTGTCAAAAATCTACCATTTATATCTTTAGGTTTAAATATCTTAAAATAAGTTATTTGATCTTCCATTCCTTCACCACTAGCTGATGCATAAAGTATTACTGCATCCTTTCTGGTTTTTGGAATTCTTCTAAATATACTTGTCAATTCTGATTGTGGAATCTTTAAATCATTAAAAAGAAAATCAACATAATCATGGTGTCCAATTCTTCTTAATGTTTTGTAATTAAGATTTAGTGAATCATACTGACCAGCTAATGATTTAGCAAATGTTCCTAAACCACCAGACGTATTAAATGCTTCATACTCTCTACCGTCAAGTGTAATCTTTTCGTATCCTGTCAATGCATCTACTGTATTGTATTTTCCATTTTCTAATACTTGACAATCACCAAGATACTCATTAACTAAACCTTCACCACTCCATGAAGTATAATATCTTAGTTTGTTAGAAGCATTCTGTGAAAGAGCACCAACACGAATTTTTACACTAGTAGGATTTTCAATTCCTTTAAGTAAGTGATTTGCTACAACGGTAGACATTCCAGGCGCAAGTCCACAATGTGGCATAGTGAAAGGTATGCCTTGATGTGATGATGCAATATATTTATCAAGCCCATCATCTTCTGATAGATCAAAATATGCAACACCTGCCGATTGACAAGCTTTATAAAGATTTATATTTTGGTGATACGGGAGTGCATTAACGATAAGAGTTTTACCATTAACGAATTGATTGAATTGTGTACTACCTTTCTCTAACTTAACATAATTATCATCTGCTATAAATATATTTTTTTTCTCAGTCTGGTCAGCTATGGAAACTTTATAGCTCATGCCACCACTAACCAACAGCTGGTATATAGTAGAACCTATATTCCCAGCACCAACTATTCCGATATGTATATCTTGATTTTTCATACTATAATGATACCATAAATAATTATTGAAAACAAGGAAAAACTTTATCCACCAAATAAGCTAGAAAAAGAAGCTTTACCCAGCAAAGCACTAAGAACAGTAATGCCACCAAAAAATATCCATATCCAGCGTTCTGCTTGCCCTATTCTCTTATGAATAGAGCTATGTTCTGTTGTAGCCTTATCTCTAATAGCTTGATGATAGTCCAATTCAGTCTGAATATGCTTATCCATCCTGTTATGTATCTTTTCTATATCCTCAATCCTTTGAGAATTCTTTAAGGTAAAGTGATCTTTTAAAAACTCTTTATCCTTTTCAAGTTCTTCAATTACATATTTTAAATGTTCAATGTCCTTCTGTACTTCTAATATTTGTGTCTGTGATTTTCTTGATTGCTCATCCACCCTCTCTACAATCCTCTAGCTGTTTTACCATTGAATTTTCTGCATTAAATCTATCTTTAATCCAGCGTGGAGTTACTTCATAATTTCCATTAGGTAACTTTGTCATCTGAGCTTCACCGACAATCCTAACAGAAGGTCTTTCATATGCATTACTAGTTCCACATCCAATCAAAACAACTAAACAAAATCCTATCATTACATTTTTCATTTATCTTTCCTTAAAGAAGGGGGCCGGAGCCCCGTATATTTTTAATCACCGCCAGATGTTACATACTGAACAAAAACATCACCAACAAACCTATTATAAAGAACTAGGTTAGGAGCACCAAATAAACCTCTATCTGGTCTAAAAAATGAATTAATAGAATTTTCTATATATCTATATTTTCCTAAATCCTTTTGATCCCAAACAGTATCATATAGTAAACCAGTTTTTGCATCATGTAAGATTTTTGCTTTTAATTCTGTTGGTGTAAGATTTGGTTCATTTTGTAAATATAAAGCCATAACTCCAGCAACTTGTGGTGCTGCCATACTCGTACCAGATATAGATTTAATTTTAAAATTAGGATCAGGTGGATAGTCAGACGTTCCAGCTCCAGATGTACAAAATGCTGATGTAATATTTGTTCCTGGCGCATTAATATCCATAGCTTCACCACATGCAGAGTTGGAAGATAATACCTCTTTACTATTTTCTATTTCAACACCGATATTAGTTACTACCATTTCAGAACTCTTAACTGTAGATGCTCTTGGACTAGAACCACGGTGATAATAGACAGGAGCTCCACCTGCATGGCTTGGTCTACTAAAAAAATCATTATAGTTATCATTTGCATCATCTGAATAATTATATTGCACATCAGCACTATTACCACCAGCAATAGTAACATGAATACCTGCAGCGATTAATTGATCTAATTTTGCATCAACTGATGCTAATCTAGTTGATAATCTATAAACATAAGAAACATCAACTTGCTGATTTACTTCAGATTTAGTAGTAAAATTTGTATCACCAAAAGTCCAAACATCCATCTGATTTGTAAAAGTATCCCAATGTTGTCCACTATCTCCAGCTGCTGCACCATTCCAACCATCAATAACATGATAATAACCATAACTCATATTAACAACCGTAGGGCGGCCAGTACCTTTATTTTCATGCCAGTATTTTATTAAATCCATACCAACTTGATCGCCAATAGCATCAGTATCAAAAATCTTCATAACATAAATATGGGCATTTTTTGCCCATCCATATGTTTTACCACAAGATATTCCAGCTACATGAGTTGCATGACCATCCGAATCAGTATAAAATGCACCACCTAAAGAACCACCGGAATGAGGATTACCTGGCCCACCATGATCTGAATACCAATCTATTGTTTGGATTCTAGCATTACCAGCTGCATCTTTAAATTCTGGATGGTCAAGTTCAATACCAGAATCAAATATAACAACATCAACACCCTCGCCCGTCATAGCATATTTGTAATTATCAAAGAGTGAAGTAACATCATCAAAGTTATTAACTTGAGAAGAACATCTTGACAATCCCCAATTTACTCCATCATTTGTTGTTGTCTTATTGAAAGTTCCAGATTGACGAGCGCAACGGACTCTTTCTACAGTCGGGTCATTATCATAAGGTAAGTCAACACCTAAAACTCTTTCATCTTTTTCTAATTCTTTTGCTTCTTCATCTGTAAGCATCCAGTGTGTCATTCGTGTATCGTGCTCACAAGCATCACAACACTCTACTGCTCTATTTGGTACTACACCACTACCTGTACTAGCTGACATTTCAGAATCTAATATAGCTAAATCTTCATTTGGTTTAACAACAACAATATACTCTTTTTGTTCTGACATTTTTCCCCTTATTTCTAAAATATTTTTATTTTATGAAATAATATAGATTTAACCTTTTCGTCCAGTTTTACCACCTCTGGCTCTATCTGCTAAATATTCAAACATTGAGTCAATACCTTCAACATCAGTATCAGCTAATGAATTATCCATTTCCTTTTTTCGTGCTTTGAATTCTTCAAAACTTGCTTTATCAGAATTCTTTTCAATCTTATCCATAATCTTAATACCAAGACCTAGTGCGTTTCCGATAAGACCTAACATATTTATTTCTCCAATCGTGAATATTTTTTTAAGTAAACCATGTGACCAGTTTTATCATCTTGAACTATGATAGAGCTCTTAGGATTCTTTTTTGCATAACCATGAATCTTCTTTCCGTAATCTGATTCTATATCAATATGTTTATTCCAATGAGCATGTTTCTTTTTACCATCTTGACATCTTACAAAATCATCACCGTTGACTTTGAATACTGGCATACTTGCAAAGGTTGAATCGGGAGTAGGAGTAGGTGTAGGTGTAGGTGTATCTATATCTTCATCACGCCTTCTGGGCTCTGTCCTATTGTATTTTTGTGTTACTACTGAAAGATTCTTAGGGTCATTATTTAGTGGGTTATTATCTTTGTGATGTACATCTAGCTTATCATTCTTTTTTGCTTTTCCTTTTTTCACCATTAGTCTCCTCGCTCTCAAACGAGCTGCGTTCTTTTCACGCTGCTCTGGTTGTGCATGATAATTATCATACTCTTTACGATAGTTACGTTCCATCAATGCTTCTACTGTATCTCTATCTATCTCCATAACTCTTGCAATCTCTTCGGCAGACTTTCCTTGTTTGATTAGTTTATGCAACCAATCCATATTCTTACCTTCAAATACTAACTCATAAGTCTTTCTCTCTATAGTCTTTCCCTTGACTTTAATTTTGTATGTAACAACTCCACCTCTGCCATAACGCTTATCTATACCAACAACTTTGGTAATAATCCCTGTTTGATTTGGATACTCTCTGTCTTGTGGTTTTAAAGTGACTTTATCTCCCTTATCGACATTCCATGATTTAGTGGGTGAAGCCGGGCGTTCGTTGCGGGGTTGATGTTTGTTTAATTGAAAACCAACTCTCATTTCTATGAATGTTCCTTCTTTTTTCAACACTAATTCTTTATCAGGTTTTCTACCAACTTCATAAGTAGCTCTTAATCGTTTTACAATCTTACTTTTCTTTTTCTTTCTTTTCCATACAGTTTTATCGTCACCAGTACCAACTACAGAACCACCTGTAGCATTTGCTGGTGCGTCTTCGTTATGTATTTTCTTCATTCTAACGTGTCCAATAAGTTTGTGAGAGCCAGTGTGAATTGTTCTCTCTTTTTAGGTGAAAACTCTTTTATCCTTTGAGCATATCCACCATTGATTAACTTCTTTAGTATTGGTGCGGAATTGGGTATCAATCTATTTGCTGGTAATACTGGTCTTTCTATAAGTTGCTCCTTATCGTCTTCCTCTCTTAACAACATTACAGCAGCTGCAGCATAAGAACCAAAACTACTTCTTCCGCCCGGTAATTGATTCAAAAGACGTTTAAGGTTAAAAACAAATCTTATCAAAACAGTATAAGCATCTTTCTCTTTGCTTGTTTTTAGTTCTTTTGATTTTTTAAGAACCTTACCTTTTTTATCAATAATACCAAGCTTGAAAGCATCTTGCTCATCCCAAGGTGTTACTAATATTTTTATTACCCTATATGTTATATAGGTATCTGCTAATGATGACATTTATTTTATCTTCCTTAGAACATTTATAACTCCTTCATCCAAACTTATATCTTCATCATCCTCTGGCATTTTATTAATATAAATTAAAAAAGTTTTCAAAGCTGGATGAAAACTCTTCTCTACTCTAAAGAATAATATTCTCGTAGCAGCTTCTGCTTGAAAAACATTATAAAAAGTAATTAGATGATTGAGTATTAATCTTTCTTTAAGAGAACCCTCTGTATAATATCTTTTAAGTAATCTACGAATATAATGAATACGTTTGATATCTTCAAAAAACTCTTTTATATCTTTACAATGTGGATTATCATAATGAAGTAATGCATACATCATATAATTACCATTCGTCAAATCATCGAACCTCATATATATTATTTCCTATTTATAGTGCATCATAATAATCCTTAGAAAGCTCACCACGCTCTACCGAATCAATCTGCTTTCTGCATCTCGCATAGGTTTGCTGTACATTTCCATTAGCAGAGGTATAAGTTCTTATGCCACCTGAATATGTACCATTTGCATCTGAATATGTATTAGCTCCAGTGGCAGTATTCTCATAGTCCCATATAGTACTATCTACTGCAGGTGACGTACCTATTTTTACAGGTATCCAAGCCATTTTATTTTTCCTTTTTAATAAAACTTTCTTTTTAAAAATTCATTTTCATACCACTCTTCATTATTCTTATACTTATATACTGATCCAGATGTCTTGCCCACACTTCTCCAATCTTCATCCTTAGTATAACGCCAATACGTCCACTTCTTCAAGACGTAGTAACTATAAGGATTGACATCAGTAGGTGTAACTAAAATCCAGTGGTCATCAAAAACCTGTATCTCTATCATGCATTTATTTCCACACTGATATGATTCAATATACGAATAAGCTACAATCAAATCAGATACACCATCCCCATCTGTATCAAAATAAAATGATACAGTACGGGGAACCTCTTCTGGTATCCACTCAATAAGTCTATCTATTGATGGTTCTTCAAACTCTTTTGGAAAATCTTCAGCTTGTGCAAATGATGACCATAACAAAACTATTAAACAGACTAAAAGTTTCACATCTATGCAGCAACAGTCAATGTATCAGTTGCAGTTCCATGTGCAAGTCCAGAGTCAACAGTTGTACCAGCATCTTGAATTGTTGCTGCACCAGCCAACGTAACATTACCAGCAGCAATTGAAAGAACATCATTCTCAGTAAGTGTATTAGCTACAATAATTGCTGTAAATGTCAAACGGTTTTCACTTGTAACTGTACCACCCGTATAATCAAGAACTTGATCTGCGCCAGGTGTATTTGTTACAGTAAGTTTTATTGTGTCTGATATACCATTTGGAATAGTAACATCTACATTTTCATTATAAACTACTTCAACATTAAGAGAACCACCAGTACCAGCACTAAATGCTGTTGAAGTAATACGAATAGAACTAATTGTTGCTCTTGCCAATCCAGCAGTCGTAGAAGTACCACCAGAAAGACCACCGATAGCTACTAGAACTTCTCTATCTGCAGCTGGATTACTATTACCACCAGCTGGAGCTGTCCAGCCTTTCTCATTTGCATAAACATCTCTTTTTTCTGCGTCTGTTAAATATTTAGGCTTACTTTCGTCTGTCGTTGAAGCTCCCCATGAACTCATATTATTTCTCCTCTGTTAATAGAATATTTTTCCCTACAAGTTTACCTGTAGTATTTTCTTTTTGTTTTGATTTTGGTGCAGGTGCCTTTGTTGGTTTTGTTGCTCCTGTCCCATAAATAACTTTTACACTTCCTTCTTGGCTAAGTTCAAATTCTATTTCCTGCTGATTACGAATCCCGCCATCTACAATCTCAACATTAAAATTATATATATTACCTTCACTTAAAATTTGACCTGTATTACCAGATAGACCGCCAATTACTCCTTTAGACATATTATTCCTTTCAAAATATTGCCACTAACAAGTCCTTGTCGGGTAAGTTCCGTCCCACACGAATGGCGTAGTTCGGGAATTATCCACCTGTTAGTGGCAATAATTAATTATTTATTTTTATTATTATGTACGTTAAGTGCTAACCAATTCATTATAGGCCATAATTTACCAAGTACAGGAAGTTTCTCAGCATATTCATCTTTCAGTGCCATCGTAAGTGCGTTTGCAATTACAACGATTGAACAAGCTGTTCCCCACCATGCTTGACTTGAACCCCAAGCAACCATTAATGTTTCCATGTTTATAAACTCCTTATGTTATAATTAGTGATAGATATAACCAGCTACAC
>Ga0233439_10001095_pt1 | contig 36164 bp, 40 predicted proteins | sample SI_123_September_6_FD_182713 | JGI IMG/M metagenome (GOLD analysis project Ga0233439, IMG submission 182713) | Seawater microbial communities from Saanich Inlet, British Columbia, Canada - SI_123_September2016_100_MG | ecosystem: Environmental > Aquatic > Marine > Inlet | place: Canada: British... | reverse complement strand
TCATGCCTCCGTTACAGGCAATTGGAGCAATAGCAGCAAAAGCCCCGGGATAGGTCATGGCTAAATTCCACGTGCCATATCCGCCCAAACTAACACCCGTAAGGTATATTCTGTCTTTATCGATATTATAGTTTGCCACTACCTTATCAATCAATTCTTTTACCTGAATAAGCAGATGTGTCCAACGGTGGCCACTGGGACATTGCGGACTTAGTACCGCAAAAGGAAAATCTTCCCCATTTTTTACCATCATGGGCGGACCATGGCGTTTTAGCAATTGGTAATTTTCACCCCTTTCGCCCCCACCATGCATATAAACAATCAGTGGAGAAGGTTCACCGCTTTCTTCGTATTCTTTGGGCATGGTAAGAAGGTAATTAAACTCAGCCGGTAAGTTTGCTTTAAACTTTCCTTTTATTTCATTGTGTCCGTCCTTATTCATTTTAACCTCATTTGCGATAGGTTGGGGCTTATCAATTGGTTTATTTTTGTTAGTAGAACATGGAAATAAGCCAAGAACAAAAACTTAATACAATTAGTTTTTTCATTCTATTATAGTTGAGATTTATTTGGGTAGTGGTCAACTAACTTGCCATCAGGATAATAAATTTCATGGGTGCTTCTGATTGGTATCTTCAAAAAGTGATATTCTATAAATTTCATATACTGTTGGGATGACCTTCGATCGTTGACCCAAGTTAGGGGTGAGTATTTCTTAATACGAAATGGGGAAATACTCATGAAAGGCAAAACCGCAGGGTACCCATGTCGGGTACAAAAACCTATGGTACTTTAGGTACCTTTGTTGCCTTGGACCCATCATCGGTATTTTTGGCATTTTCTGGAGCCCTAAATCGGAATCCAGGAAACGGATCTACTCAATCGAGCAGCGACTGAACGTATGCAAGGTTCCGCGCCATCCCGTCCGCCGGTTCGGGCAACGCGGGGTGCCAGTACTTCTCGTACTCGTCGGTAATCCACCCATCGTAGCCCACCTCACGCAACGCCGCGAAGACCTCCGGCCACGGTACGGAGCCTTCACCCATCAGACGAGCCTGTCGCTGCTCGGTGTCGCCTTTGTCCCAATCGATCAGCCAGTCCTTGTAGTGCACGTAGCGGAGATAGGGTGCACACAGTTTCACGGCTTCGGCGGGACTTTCCATTTTCGCCCAGTAGATCCATGCGTAGTCAAACAGTATGCCGACGTTGTCCATCTCGACCATTTCGACCATCTTGACGGTGTCCGCCGCGGACAATGTCAGTGACCCGTTGTGAGTCTCGACACAGATCTCGATCGAATGTTTTTTTGCCAGTATCCCTATCTCGCGAATTCCCGAAGCGGTACGCTGCCAGTCCTGCTCGAGCGTATAGCCTTCTGGCACAGGATCAAGCCCGCCGTAAACCCGGATCATGGGAACCTCGAGCTTCGCCGCGATCTCCACGACTTGCTTCAGACCGGCGAGCTCCGCTTCCCGGCGTTCCGTGACGAAGTCCTTGAAATAGGAGGTCAAGCAGGTGATCTCTATACCGGTCTCCTTTCGCCACTCTCGGACAAGCTTCAGGAAGGCATCATCAGCTGTGGTGGTGTCCAGTTGACCGTCCTTGGCGCAGCGAATCTCTATGCCTTGGTATCCGATCTTACTGAATAGTCGCATTGCGCCGCGAAGATCCAGGTCTGGCGTTCCCATGGTGTGTCCAGCCATTTTCATTTTCCAGCTCCGTTGGAGGTCGAGAATTGGTCGAGGGTAAGCAGCGCTTCACCGCTGATCTCCATAGTTGTTGACCGCCGTGACTTCGCACCTGAATGCGACCCTCCACCGCCGGCGCGAAATGCCGCTTCAACTAGACTGGTCGTAACGAACCCCTCGCTGCCATCGGCTGAAAGTAGCCGTGGTTGGTGCCCGTCGACAACCAGCGAGACAAAATCGGCCAGCTCGGCCTTGAAGGCATCGACCGTCTCGTTGACCTCGATAACTTCGACTTCGTCGGTATGGACAACGATGCGATCCGGGCGCTCCACCCGGACGTAGCCTTGGTCGCCAATGAATGTTAGAACGGTGTCCCGAAACTTGAATCCGATCCCTTCCGAAAAGTTGGCAACGTGCGAGCCGACCACACCTGCGCCCCAATCAACGGTCATACAGAAGCCGTCCTCACGCTCCCATCCCTTCCGAAACGACAGGCTTGCGTGCAGTACCCGCTGCGGCTGCAATCCTGTGATTGCCGTCACCAGGTCGAGCTCATGCACGCTCAGCTCGTACATCGCACCAACCCGCTCCAACCACTGACGCTTCTCTGCATTGCCACTGATCGGCTGCACTTTCGTGGTGGAGACAGCGAGCAGATTTCCGGCGCGCCCGATCATCTCACTGGCACGACGAAAGATCGGATCGTAGCGCATCTTGAAGCCGACCATCAGCGGGATGTTGCGGCGCCGTGCTGTCCATACCAGTTCCGCCGCTTCTGCCTCAACCATGGCCAGGGGTTTCTCACAAAACACGGCAACAGAACGTTCGAGGAGTGCCCGAGTGATGGCGTAGTGCACACCTGGAGCCGTGGTGACACTCGCCCCATCCAGGTTATCTGGCAGTGCGTCTATATGGTTCACCGCCAATCCACCGAACTCGTCGGCGAGTGCTTGAGCTCTGCCCAGATCGAGGTCGACGAAATAGTGTTGCTGAATACGTTGGTCCCCGCTCGTGGCACGTGCGTGTGCGCGCCCAATCGTACCGCAACCGATGATCGCGTATTGCATAAGATCTCCTTTCTTATTATCCCTCCAGACAATGTGGAATTATTATTTTTCGTGTAACGGTTTCACGATTTACGACCCCGCGTATGCCGCGCAGCGTAAGTCGATGTGTTACAGGACGTGGAATTTAAATAAAATCAGTAAGTAGGTAGTCGGCGCAACTACAATACCAGTTCCTCTGGATTAAGGTCCATGATAGTAAGGGTGTCCCAGATCCCAATATAGGCACGACCTTCGGCGGGAATAGTTGCCCATAGCATACCTATATCCAGTGCCCACAAACGATATTCATCCCAACAAGTGTCAAAGTCGTATTGAGATACTCCGCAGTTACGTAGCGTTTCATAGTAAAGGTGTACTAGGTCCCTCTCGTGTTCATTGCGAACCGCAGATGCCAGGCTATGAGTCACAAAGTAAGAAAGGCCAGTGGACCCAGGGCTCACGCCAAGATTTGACCAGTCAACGACAGCCAATAGAGAGCCCTCGGGTGAGGCAAATAGCGTATTTCTGAAATGGTAATCGCCGTGAGTTAACGTGTGCGGTGTAGCTGACCATCGACTAAAGAAGATTTCAGAATCTCCGTTTGCCAGTTTTTCTCCGAAGGCAATGATGTGTGCAGGAAGTATGCTCTTGCTTTCTTCATCAAGCGCATTCCATCTCTGTGGGAATCCTTGCGCCAAGTGGCCATGTCCCGTCGCCATGGCCAGCCCATATCCTCAAGTCCTGGTCGGCCCCACCAACGAGCATGAAAAGTCGCTAATTCAGTGATAGCCTCTTGTGCCTGATTCAACGTGCACCCCATTTTCCAATCAGTCGCTACAGATGGGCTAACATCTTCCAGTAATATTACAACCTTCTTTTCGGAAGCATTAACATCGGCGTAGTAGCAACTAGGAGTTGGCATAGAAATGTCGTCGGCCAACAGTCTGTAGAACTGAAATTTCACGTCGGCCAAATTACTCATAATACATGGATCCATTAGGGCCGAGTTTGGCGATTAGACTCTTCGGCACATCTGATTCCACCGCATCGTAGGCTAGTTCAATGCGTGCAACTTGACTGACTATACCTCCATCCAATGGCGTCGTTTGAATAGTGATGACATCTGTCTCTATAGTAGTCCAATCGATTGGAGCACTTCCGTCAACCATTCCGGACTGATATCATCAAGTCGAAGAGGTATTTCCATCAGCATTCTCCATTTCCATGTTCCTGTAACGGTTCTCGTGCCCCTGAACCGCGCAGCGGTTTGGCCTAGGCGCGAATGCGCCGTAGCCAGGGGCACGGTGTTAACTGCTGTGCATGTCCTTGCGAAAGGCGAAACTGGACTTCCCACGGATCAGTTAGTGTCCATCAAAGTGAGCAAAGTCCAGATCGATGGCATGTTCATCGACTTTTGGCCTATCCACCCAAAGGGTAACCCGCACCGATCGAAGCCATCATTCCACCGTGTAATCATGCACAGATAAAGAAAAGCAAACGGCGCTACCGGCATATCGAGGCACGCAATCAACGCGTCCAACAGATGAAGAAAAGCGGACGAAAAAAGTGGAAGCAACAAAGTGGCTATCATCGACGGTCGTTAGCCGAGACGGCGATGGCGCGTTTTAAACGCATCATCGGTCGCCAGCTACAAGCACGGGAATGGGAACGGCAAAAAGTCGAAGTCAAAATAGGATGTGCCATACTCAATCGAATGACCCACTTGGGGATGCCGCAATCCTATAAAATCGAAACTTGAAATCCGAACCGAACTAAGAGATGAACAGCTTTAGACGATTCATGCAACAAAGCCTCTTTCCTATGTGTCTTTTTTCAGCAATCTGCACGCCCCGTGCTTTCCTTAGATTGAGTAAGTATCCAGGGTTTAGGTATTGGGGATGCAACCGTTTGTACAAAGTTAGCGAGGCAATGCTTTAATCTCACCCCAGGAAAATGCCTTAATCACGCTGCTCGCCTCAGAACGGGTGAACACTAGCCTTTCACGTTCACTGTGCATCAAGCTCATTTGGTCTATGTCGAGATTGAAAACAAAGGTCTTTAGTTCCATTCCAAACTCCGCGGGCTTGTCAACTAACATTAGAAACATCACAACAGCTTGGTCGACAGCTAACGCTTTAAGTTCCTCTAAGGATGCTGACTCCGGCACATCTATCCGATTGCCCTCACTATCCCACCCTAAATTAGATAGAATCATGAGGTAGAATTCTTCCTCGCCCATCGCTTCTTGGTTATATTTTTCGGCTTGGCGAACCATCATTTTGTAATCAAAATCAAGTACAAGGGCGTAGTATTCCGTCAATGAAAAATCATTAAATTCGTAAATAGCTTCTTCGCGTGTAAGTATGACCTCATCTTCTGACGCTTCCCACATTCCTTTTATCGTCGTCGTCGTGACCATCGTTTCACCAAAAATATCCGTCATCCATTCTACCCATTCCCCCTCCTCATTTTGGTACGATTCGTATCCTCGCTCGTATTCTTCTTGGTCAATGACCTCATTGCCATCCGCATCACTAAATTCCTGCAACACGTCGTCCCACGATGGGGGGAGATCTTCGTCGCCTCGCTCTCGAGCCGCTTCAAAGTCCTCCTCGTCTAAAACTCCATTGTCATTGCTGTCAACTTCAGCAATAAATTCGTCCCAATTCGGCCAATCCTCAGAATCTTCCTCATCTTCATATTCTTCAGAAACAAGTGAACTCGTTTCCGTGATTAACAAGTGAAAGATACCATCGGGGTAAAATGTCAATATGTAATGCTGCTCCGAGCCGCCAAACGATTCGGATTGTAGGGTCCATTCCCCATTTACCGGGTGTGTTTCGTTCTCTGCCGAAGCGATTGCGCCGAATGGTAAAAACAATAGCGCCATCCACCAGCGGAAAGAAAAACACTTGTTAATCACTACTGAGATAGAGCGATATTTGCTCAAGAATAACCTCCTGCCAAAGGTTTTAAAAGGCGCATCAGACGCAGGTCTGCGAGACTCGGTCGAGGATGTCGAAATGATCGTAGCCGCTTACTTGATTACGAAGAGCCTTCTACTGAATGCGCATTAGGGAATGTTCAAGTAATTTAAAGTTGCTCTTGGACAGATGAACGTAAACAAAAGTGAATCTATTGGGCAATAATTACAGTTAGGGTGAATTGAAACAATCCCCACAACATACAAGAGCGGAGCCACAAGGTTGAAATGGCCTTGGGCTATATTACCAAGACGCTAACAGCAATACATAACTGACTTTTTTGTGCTATCGGCGTGGACTTTGCGAGCCTGAGGTCCTCGGTTCGATCCCGACCAGCTCCACCCTTCCCCATGTATAATAGAAATAAGGCCTTAGAATAAGCGAGAGCTTGCTTCTAAGGCCGTTTCTGTTTTAATCCTGCACAATTTGCTCTTTGAATCAAAAAGACCTGCCACAAACGATACAAAGCGGCCACAAAAATAGACCAAACCCGTCCCGTATAGGGATAGACTCGGCCAATGTCGATTTCTACCTTAGTAAGGGTTCGATCGATGTTCGCCACGGTATTCAGCCACAACGATACAAAAGATCTACGAAAGCGGTCGTAACAAAAGCACGTGCACTGAGCTTATCTCGGACAATTTTACAATACAAAACGGCCCCGACGCGAAGGGCAAACGGCTTCTCCCCAGTAGCCGCCTACCGACGACACGCGCCGAGGCCTTTATTAATTATAATAAAGAAATACGGTGACTGCGAGGGTTACGTGCAATTCCCGCAAAAAAAATATTAAGCGAAGCCCCATATCGGTCAATCCGCGAGCAAGAGGCACCGGAATCCCATCACAGAATCGGTTGACGCGATGGCCTACGACACTATAATATCCCTGTTCCGTCAACTGCGTATTGGCAAATAGAAAAACCATATGCCATGACTTCCGCAGTCAAAAAATCCATAGCCCTCGCCAATAGACCTAAATGAATAAAAAGGCTAACAAATGCAGAGCAAAGATTATTTGCATTCCCTCTTCGGGTGTCAAGGCCGCAAAGCGGTCGTCACCGGTGCCTCCAGTGGCCTAGGCGCCGCCATGGCCGGGGTCCTAGCTTCGGCCGGAGCCGATGTCCTTATCGTTGCGCGCCGCGCAGAACGCCTCGAAACATTAGCCGCTGAACTACAAGACTGCGAGGGGGCGGTACATACATTCAGCGCCGACCTAAGCGATTCTTCGGCCATCGCCTCATTGGCCGAAGAATCGCAAAATCAACTTGGTGGTTGCGATATCCTAGTTGCCAACGCCGGCACCGCGAACCGCGTTCGCCTCGAGACCATGTCGGAGGAAGATTTCACTGCGGTCATGGATCTCAACCTCAAAGCACAATGGCTGCTGGCCAAGGCCCTCTTCCCGCAACTGTGTCAATCCGCCGCCGGCCGCATCGTCAATATCGCCTCAATCTACGGCCTCGGCGCCTCCGTGGTCAACGGCCTCGGCGCCTATACGGTCAGCAAACACGCCCTTGTGGGCCTGACGCGAACACAAGCGGTCGAATGGGCACGACACGGTATCACCGCCAACGCTATCGCCCCCAGTTATTTTCCGACCGAGTTGACCGAAACCGCCCTCGAAGACGAAACAATGAGCACTCGATTGCGCAGTTTTACGCCCCAAGACCGCTTTGGCCAACCCGAAGAGTTGGCGACGGCCTTACTCTTCCTCGCCTCACAGGCCAGCGGCTATGTAAACGGAACTATAATACCAGTCGACGGCGGTTGGACCGCTTGGTAGCCCTCTTATTTTATCTCGGAGTAGACCATGGAAATTCGCAGCGCTAAAAAAGCCGAACTCGTTGAGATCGTCGACCTACAATGCCTGGTCTTTCGCCCAGATGAACCCGCGGCCTCGACCCGCTACTGGGCCTATTTCCACGAAGAGCCTACCTACCAATTCGAGCAATCGCGCATCTTGATCGAGCAAGGGCGCATCGTCGCCCATCTACGCATTTGGGACCGGCAGATTCGAGTTCGGGGAGCCACATTGCGCGTCGGTGGCATCGGTAGCGTGCTGACCCATCCAGATTTTCGTGGACGCGGCTATGCACAAGCCCTGATACGCGATGCCGAACTATACATGCAACAGGCCGGCTATGATCTGGGCATGCTCTTTACGATTATCGGTACGCCATTCTACGCCAAACTAGGTTGGATACCCCTTCGCCTCCCGACCTTCTCCTTCCCGGTAGGCGAGCCCACAACAGCTTTCAGCGACAGCGCGCGCATCCTCGACGACACCGCAGACCTACCTGCCGTGATGGCCCTCTACGACGCAGCCAACGCCAATCAAACAGGCACCGAGATTCGCAATTCCGGCTATTGGCGATCCGGACCTTCTCGCTACCGCAAGTTATTCCCGCAAAAGGGTATTGAGCGCAACGGCGAACTCGTCGGCTATCTTAACTATGACAACAACGGTTCAGATCTCAAAGTATGCGAAGTTTGTTTTATGCCCGGGGATGAGGAGGCCTGTCAGGTAGTAGCCCATACCCTCTTTGCTGCGGCAAAAAAAGAAGGACTAAAAACAATCAAGGGAAGCCTTCCCCCCGACCATACCCTATTGGCCCGCTTGGCCGATCTAGGCAATAGCCAACCCCGTTTCAGCCAACACCAAAAGACAATGGTCAAAATGCTCGATTGGGCGACAATTCGAAAGAAATTAACGGACATCGCCCCAGCGGATCCGCCGAGTGACGAAGCCGCCCTCTGGAATGAGCTGCTGAACCCGCGCTCTGCATCAACACCGGGCTGGCTTGATAAGCTACCAGATGCGCAGGGTTTTTTTTACTGGGACCCCGATATTTTTTAGGCCTTCCTTCGCAACTGGCCAAAATCGATGTCCGGGACGAGAGGAGTGCACTTGTACGAGGAGCTAAAAGCGCACTCGAGGTCAGGGCAGTACGTAGAGCCCCAAGGCACTCGCGACCAGCCAAAGCATGGCAGTAACTTGCAGGGGACGATCGCTCCACACCACCTTCGTAGGGTTATCGCCATGGCCACGGTGATACACTAAATAGAGATAGCGCAGCATTCCGTATAACACAAAGGGTATAGTCCACTGCATCTGTGCCCCTTTTGTCTCACCAACCCCCATCGCATATAGCGCGTAACACACCAAGGTCGCCGCAGTCAGGACAGAGATTATTTGATCGAGGAAGGGCAAACTGTATTCTTCGAGTATCGCCCGGTGGTCACCGGCCACCTCGGCCAATTCCACGATCTCCTGTCGTCGCTTAACCACTGCGAGGAAGAGCGCCAGCATAAAAGTGCAGATGATAAACCACGTGGAGATTGCAACTTCGATGACCAACGCGCCCCCCAACGCTCTGAGCAGAAAACCCGATGCCACGATTAGCACATCGAGCAAAACCACATGCTTGAGCTTAAGGGTATATGCCACGTTGAGGGCCGCGTAAATCAGAGCGACAAAACCAAAGTCGGTATGCAGCCAGAAGGAGAATGCCAATGCGGTCACGAGGAAGATGAGCGCGGCAACGGACGCCAGGGGAACAGACAACATGCCGGCGGCGATCGGTCGTTGAGACTTCTCCGGATGCAGTCGATCCTGTTCGCGATCGAAGATATCATTGAACAGATAGACGACACCGCTCAACAGACAGAAGCAGACCACAGCCCCCGAGCAACGCGCAAGATAAGATATTTCGAAGAAATGCTTTGAAAATACGAGGGCCGGCAGGACAAAGGAATTCTTGATCCAATGCCGGGGCCGCATCGACAGTAATAAATAATAGAGTGGCAAAATTCGACTAGGCTTCGTCGGCCTCGAAATCCTCAACCACCTTGTCACCGCCTTGTTTCTTGGCTTGATCGAGGGCGACCCCCATCCGCCTCAGGAGATCTTCAGCAACTTCCTTGACCTTCGTTCCCGCACCCTGCGGTTCGGCAGGTTGAATGGTTACTCCCATGCTCAACGTCAGCGTGACCGCCTCGCCGCCACACTCAAAATGCCGAGAAACCACTTGGGCACGAATCTGCCGGGTCCGGCGCTTGGCCTGTGCTTGGTCGCCCTTGGGCACGATGACGACAAAATTCGCCCCATCGATATGCACAAGTTTCTCGTCGGCCTCCACATTCTCCTTGAGATACTCGGACAACCCATTGACGATTTGGTCTCCCCCTTCACGGCCGTATTTCTGGTTGATATCGCCGAGCTTATCGGGAGCGACCATAATGCAAACGAAACCCCGTCCTTCAGCATTCGCGGAACTAATAATCTGCGGTAAGAGCGCTGTGCTAAAGAATACCTTATTAGGTAGTCCCGTCAGGCCATCGGTTCCAGCAATCCGCATCCAACGGCGGTTGCTTATACGTAATTTCTCATTTTCTCGCTCTAACCGGTCGATTTCCGTCTGGAGTCGTTCTAAATCTTCGCTGCCTGACATATGCCTTAGTATCTCCACAGTGGTGTATTGGCTTGCGGACGCACGAAGAGGAGCTTTAAATTACATATATCTCTTTATTTCACGCAAGATCCACTCCACTCCACTCAACTGCGAATAGCCTGTGCCCAATTGGATTATTATAGTCACCCTGCTCGTCCTGGCTTTGCTATTGGCCCTTGGCCTATTTCTATTAGCTCGCCAGCGTAAACGGACACGCCTTGAACTCAGGCTGGCCTCTGGCCGCAGACAGCTTCTCGGTCGCGAATTGCAAATCTACCTCGCCGAACTTGACGCGCTCGACGAAGAGGCTATCGCCGCAAAACGCCAAGAAGCGGAAAATGCGCTAGACCTACTCCATATCGCGCTCGTCGAACGCCAAGCGCATCTGCTCAACTACGAGGATATGGCCCACTTACAACAATGCAAGATCGATCTGTTGCCTACCGTGGCACCCGATCCGTCCGAAGCCTTGCCCGAAACCACGCCACCGACTGAACCGCAAAGGCGTCGCCCAGAACGGTCGCAACGCGAATTTAAACAGCCAACGGCGTCAGAGCGTCCTGCCGAAGGCCGTGATCGCACTACAATCGAAGGCGATCTGCTCGATAAAATAAATCAGTTGCAAGATCGTAAAAAACCCAAAAAATAAAGCGGTTTACCACTAGGGCAAACCGCTGCAATACAGTATGGAGGGATGATCAGACCTCCATGATCTCCGCTTCCTTGTTCTTGACGATTTCTTCAACTCGGTTGACGTATTCGTCGGTCAACTTCTGCACGATCTCTTGAGCGCTACGCGACTCGTCTTCGGATATATCGCCATCCTTTTGAGATTGCTGGAGCAGGTCGATCCCATCTCGACGCGCATGGCGTACGGCTACCCGCCCCTCCTCGGCCCGAGTTCTTGCGACCTTGGTGATCTCTATCCGCCGCTCCTCTGTCAATTCGGGAATCGGCAAGCGAATAACAGCCCCGTCGTTAGAGGGGTTGAGACCAAGACTCTTGTCGGCGATAAGTGCCTTTTCGATTTCGGGAATCTGATTAGCTTCCCAGGGCTTAACCACCAATAGGCGCGGTTCCGGCACACTGATATTCGCCATCTGGTTCAATGGCGTTTGATTGCCGTAATACTCGACTTTAACATTATCGAGCATCGCAGGAGCTGCACGACCAGTGCGAATAGCGCCCAAGTTCCGCCGCAGGGATTCGATCCCCTTCTCCATGCTATCTTTTACTTCTTCAATAATCTCTTCCAACATGGTGGCTTCTCCCAGGTTGGCTAATACGAACCTTCAGCTCAGGCGCCATCCCCGAGAATAAAACGCTCGAAGCGGCGCACGGAAATCTTCTCGCCGATCTTGGCCGTCAACTCAGTGATCAATTCGCTGATAGTCTGATCGGGATTCTTGACAAAGGGCTGTTCCAACAAGCAATTCTCCTGGAAGTATTTCTCCAAGCGGCCCTCGACGATCTTCTCGGCGATATGTTCGGGCTTGCCCTCGTTTTTAGCTTGCTCCAGGAAGATAGCCTTTTCCCGTTCAATCAGGTCGGCCGGGACACTTTCGCGGTCAACGGCAAATGGCTGTGAGGCCGCGATATGCATCGCGACATCTTTGGCGAAGGCTTGAAAATCGCCGGTGCGAGCGACAAAATCAGTCTCGCAATTGACCTCAACCATGACACCGAGGCGACTGCCTTGATGGATATAAGCTTCAATCAAGCCCTCGCTGGCATCACGACCCGCGCGTTTCTCCACCGCGGACATACCCTTTTTCCGCAAGTGCTCAATGGCCTTTTCAACATCGCCATCGGTTTCCGTTAGGGCTTTTTTGCAGTCCATCATGCCCAATCCGGTCTTTTTCCGGAGATCCTTTACTGCCTGTGCTGTAATCTCTGCCATCGTAATTTACTCTCGATAATTATTGAATCACTGTGAGAAAATAAAAATTATACGGCCTTATCCGCAACAACCGGCGCGGCCGGAGCCTCAGCCTCACTCGCCTCTTGTTTGTCTGCGCGGGCTTCTTTCTCCGCATCCGCTTCGGACTTACCTTCGATCGCCGCATCGGCGATCAAATGGGCGATAAGACCGATCGATCGAATAGCGTCATCGTTACCGGGGATCGGATAAGTAACCAATTCGGGGTCGCAGTTGGTATCGACGATCGCCACGGAGGGGATGCCTAACTTGACCGCTTCACTTACTGCAATATTCTCTTTTTTAATGTCGATAAGAAAGACCAAGCCGGGTAAACCACCCATATTGCGAATACCGGCCAAGGTCCGCTGTAGCCGCCCCCGCTCCTTTTCGAGCAACAAGACTTCCTTTTTCTTGAGCTTCTCATACGTGCCATCTGTCGAAATGCGATCGAGATGCTCGAGGTGGCGAATGCTCTTGCGAATGGTCTGCCAGTTGGTCAGCATCCCACCGAGCCAACGCTCGGTGACATAAGACATTCCACAGCGTTCGGCCTCCTCGCGCACGATATCTCGACCCTGCTTCTTGGTGCTGACGAAAAGCACCGTTTTGCCGGCGCGAACCGTCTTGCGAACCGTCTCGCAGGCGGCTTCTATCTTGCCGACAGTCTTCTGCAGATCAATGATATGGATGCCATTGCGCTCTGTGAAGATATAGGGGCGCATCTTGGGATTCCAACGCTTGGTCTGGTGCCCAAAATGGGTTCCAGCTTCCAATAGGTCGCGGATCGTAAAATCAGCCATGCTAACTCCTTTGAGTTGAACCTCCGCCCCCCTCTTCTACACACAGAAGCCCCGCGGACATATAACACCCACGGGACACTCTCTGCTGTGCATCGGGAAGCGTGTGTATTTGGATCGGCTTAGCGCTTCGAGAATTGGAACTTCTTGCGAGCTCCAGCCAAACCGTACTTCTTACGCTCTTTCTCACGTGCGTCGCGCGTCAGAAATCCACCCTTTTTTAACGCCCCACGCAACTCTGGATTATAAGCCATTAGGGCTCGGGCAATGCCCAAACTGGCCGCACCGGCCTGGCCGCGCAAACCGCCACCTCGGGTGGAGATATGAATATTGAAAGTGGTTCTAGTCTCGGTCAGTTCGAGCGGTTGGACCAGGATCATCTCCAAGGAGTCCCGCCGCAAATACTCTGCAACAGCACGACCGTTGACATAAATGGTACCATCGCCAGGATGCAGGCGAACCCGGGCTACCGAGGTCTTTCTACGGCCGGTGGCTTCAAATCTTTCTTCAGACATGGGCGCTCATTATCTCTATCGCGGATTAAAGTTCGAGAGGCTGGGGATTTTGCGCTTCGTGCCGATGATCACCACCGGCGTAGACGCGAAGTTTCTTGAGTTGCAACCGCCCCAGTTTGGTGTGGGGCAGCATGCCCTGCACCGCCTTGCGGATAATACGGTCGGGATGCCGTTCCTGCATGCGACGATAAGGCGTAGTCCGCAAACCACCAGGATAACCGGTATGGCGATAATAGACTTTCTGCTCGGCCTTGTTGCCCGTGATCTTGATTTTTTCGGCATTGATCACAATTACGTGATCGCCAACATCGGCATGCGGAGCATATTGCGGCTTGCGCTTGCCGCGCAGCACTTGGGCTATCTCAGAAGCTAATCGCCCGAGGATTTTGTCCGTAGCGTCTACCACGAACCATAGCCGCTCGACATCGCCAGCTTTGGGCGTATAGGTAATATTGTTCATCTCAGTTCCGTTGCTCCGAACGAGGGCCTGCGATCGACACCCGTTCACTTATTATATAGGACGCACATAACCTGAATAAAAGTCAGAAATTAAGTCCTCGAACCACACTTGTCAAGACCGCTTCGCCCACCAGCGCCAAAGGAAGACCACGACGAGCAAAAGCAAAAGCCCAAGGAGCACTATATTGTATTGCTTGAGTAGCCCAGTCACCTGCTCCCAGTTCTGCCCGACCATCAGTCCGGCGTAAAGCAGCAACCCATTCCATACAGCCGTACTGATCGCGCCACAGACCGCTACCGTCATCCACTTCATCCCCCCAAGTCCCGCACCGATGGCGATAACAGAGCGGATCCCGCTCAAAAAGCGATTACCGAGGAGGAGAATAACGCCATAGCGCTGCAACCAATACTCGGCCTTAGCCAGTCCCTCAAGCGAAAAAAAGCGGCCACCACGGCTTGTAAAAAAAGCGCGGCCCCGACTATAGCCCAAATAGTACATGCCCAAGAAACCGGCCGTACCGCCGATCCAGGTCGTTAGAAAAACCGGCCAAAGCCCCAACGTGCCCCGTCCGACCAGATAAGCACTGAATACGACCACCGTATCGCCCGGTACAGGCGGGATTACATTCTCCAAAAAAGCACTGAGCAATAGAATGCAATAAGCCCAAATCGGATCGATTCCGGATAACTCTGCAATCAAGGATTCCAGATAGGCCGCCATACCTTAGAGTTCCAACATCGCCACGGCTTGCGCCGCCATACCTTCTTCGCGCCCTACAAAGCCCAAATGCTCGGTGGTTGTAGCCTTGAGCGAGACCTTATCAATTTCCACGCGCAAGGTCTCGGCTAACACCTCCCGCATACCATCTATATAGGGCGCAAGCTTGGGCCGCTGTGCCATTATCACCGCATCAATATGGGTAAGCTGGGCACCGCGTTCGTCCATCAGTTCGCGAACCCTGGCAAGCAAAATTAGGCTTGATATATTCTCGTATTGCGCGTCGGTATCCGGAAAGAGCCGTCCGATATCCCCTGCCGACAATGCACCCAATAGTGCGTCGATTATCGCGTGCGTCAGCACATCGGCGTCGGAATGACCTGCCAGCCCCAACTCAAAAGGCACGACTACGCCGCCCAAGACTAAAGCGCGGTCTTCCGCGAGGCGATGCACATCGTAGCCCTGCCCTATGCGCATACCCCTTGCGCTCATAGTCTCTCCCCTTTCTTGCAATACCCACTCTGCCCAAGCCAGGTCTTCGGGCGTAGTGATTTTAAGATTGTCCGCCTCCCCTTCCACGATGCGGACAACATGTCCTAACTGCTCGACCAACATCGCATCGTCGGTGGCCTCCCTATCGCTACCAGCCTCATTGTGCGCCCGTTGCAGAAGTTTCCGATCAAATCCCTGCGGAGTTTGCGCCCGCCACAATTTTTCGCGCTGGGGCGTGCCAATGACGCGGCCTTCCACAACTTCCTTAATCGTCTCGATGACCTGTAAACCCGGTAGAGCGGCACCGTATTCGCGCGTCGCCTCGATAACCCGTGCCAAAAGGGCTTGAGAAAAAAAAGGGCGCACCGCATCGTGGATCAAGACGATATCGGCCGCGCTTTGTTGCAACCCCAGATACACGGACTCCCGACGCTGGACACCTCCAGGTACAACTGCCCGAACCTTAGCGAAACCTCCAGGTTCGAGCACCTCTTGCCGACAGTGATCAAAGTCTTCTGGCCGCAGTACCAAAACGATATCAGTGATCGACGGGCTGGCTTCAAGGCGTGCAAGCACATGCCAGAGCACAGGTCGTCCCCCCAAGCTAAGGTATTGCTTGGGCTGGTCTGACCCCATTCTTTCCCCACGGCCACCGGCGGGAACAATCGCTGTAACATGTTCCATAATAGGATTTAACAGATCATCATGGCATCGCCATAACTGTAAAAACGATATGCTCGTTCGACGGCTTCGCGATAAGCGGCAAAAAGTCGGTCCTTACCGACAAAAGCAGCGACCAAAAATAAAAGGCTCGAACAAGGCAGGTGGAAATTGGTCACCAGCACATCGACAGCACCGAACTGGTAGGGTGGATAGATAAATTTATTCGCAAAGCCCTTAAAGACCTGCAGGTCTCCTGCTGAATCAACCCCAGATTCCAAAGTCCTCACCACCGTCGTGCCCACCGCAACAACTCGGCCGCCCGCCTCACGACATCTCTTAAGGGTTTCGACTGTTTTCGCATCCATTTCACAATATTCGGCTTCGAGTTGATGCTCGCGCGGATCATCGCAACGCACCGGTTCAAAAGTCCCCGGCCCCACATGCAATAGCACCTTGAGAACAGTTACCCCCTTAGCCTCAATTGCGGCGATCAATTCCGGAGTGAAATGCAACCCAGCGGTTGGCGCGGCGACCGCCCCAGGACGATCCGCAAATACGGTCTGATAGCGATCCTGATCAACCGCGTCGGGCGAACGGCGAATATAGGGAGGCAAGGGTATTTCACCGACTTCCTCCATTCGACGCTGTAAATCAACCGCATCGAAATGAATCTGAAATCGCCCTCCCTGCAACCGTTGAACGACTTGCGCGTCCAACACCCCATCGCCAAACACCAGCCGGGTACCCGGTTTTAAACCGCGTCCAGGACGCCCCATAGACAACCAATCGCCCGAGGGCAAAGGCCGAATTAACAATAATTCTACCCGCCCACCCGTATCCGCCTTGTGGCCAATAAGCCTAGCCGGCATAACCCGAGTTTGGTTTAGGACGAGAGCATCACCCGATTCCAACTGATCGACAATATTGCGGAATTGCAAGTGTTGCAGCGAACCGGTCGCACGGTCCACAAGCAAAAGGCGGGACTGATCGCGCTCGGGGGTCGGATGCTGGGCAATCAGCTCTTCAGGAAGATTAAAATCGTAGTCCGCCAGCTTCATAAGGTGGAGCAAACATATCCCTTGACCCCCAAATCGTCAAGCCGGCTCAAACGACAAAAGGCCGCCCCCTTCGGGAACAGCCCCGTTACCATACTGTATTTAGCTTCAATTATTCGAGAAAGTTTCGTTTAGAGTAAAGACAAAGCGGCCACCGAACTGGCATTTGCCTGCACGAGCATCGCATTGCTGCTTTGCAACAGAATTTGTCCCCTACTAAGCTCGGTGACCTCTACAGCAATATCCGCATCGCGAATAGAAGCTTCCGAAGCCTGAATATTTTCGATCTCATTCTCGGTATAGGCGATGGTGACGTCCAAGCGATTCTGCACGGCACCCATTTTACCTCGCTCGTTCGCGACATTGGTGATCGCCCGATCGATACTGGCTAGGGCTTGCCGGGCAGAGCCAATCGACGCAACCGAGACCCTTCCTAAGTTGAGTTCATTGCCCGATGCCCGCAAATCGGCAAAACTGACCTCTATGCGATGGACAAACGACGCGGTTGGCCCCACTTGGAAGACGCCGCCGACGCCTTCCTCGACGACCAGATTCTGGCCATTTAAATCACCATCGACATAATCTCCGGTCGCCCCTGTCGCATTCGCCCCTGCCAAAGTCACCTGAATACCCAAACGATCGAAATTGGCGATGACAGACGAGCCTGCAGCCACTGTCGCCCCATCCAATAAGCTACCGATATTCAGCGTCTGAGTCACCGTTCCATTACCCAAAGTGAGATCGCTATCACTTGCAGTATCGACAAAAGTAAATGTGCCCGTCTGGGCTGCCGACAACCCCACCCTAACGACACCCGTCGTGTTGCTGGTGGCAACCGCAGTCGAAAGCGTTGTCGATACGCTATTGCCGAAACCGGTCAGCAAAGACTGCCTATTATAGGTGGTGGTTTGAGCTACTCGATCAATCTCCGAAACGAGTTGGTTGAATTCAGCCGCCACCGCTTCGCGATTCTTATCGTTAATCGTGCTCGAAGACGAATGCATTGCCAATTCGCGCATCCGCAGCAAGATATTGCTGACTTCCTGCAACGATCCTTCGGCGACTTGTAGTAAATTGGTCGCCTGCTCAGCATTGCGGACATTTTGATTTAGCCCCGACAACTCACCGCGCATACCTTCAGACACGACCAAACCTGCCGCATCATCCTTCGCCCGATTGACTCTAAGGCCTGAAGATAGCCGCTCTAGGTGGTGATTGACCCGCGTAAAACTGCGACGAATCTCATGCCGGGCAGTAATCGACAATATATTATTGTTTATTCTGAGTGGCATTTTATGGCGACTCCTTGCTTCCTTGTTCCATTAGAGAATCCCATGTCCGCTGATTTTCCATAAGTTGATTATTAAATGATACTTATCGTCAAAAGAGCTCTCTGGGGCCTAAAATGCAAAAGCTCGAAGCGGAGAGCGTCTATTCTCTTTATCGGATATACTTCAACCCAACTTTAATGATTTTTTCGCTTTTTCTGAAAAAAATCATCAAAATTGAAAAAAAGTTAAGTAATGGAACGCTCGGTCGATAATTACTACATAGTATCAAATGCTATCATGTTTATGACTTGCCATATCCCGCTCGCCGCCGATCCCAACAGTATATTACGGCGAGATCCAGGGAGGAAAACGGAACAAGGAGGTTCATACTATGGCTATTAGTATCGCAACGAATATGGCGTCTATACGCGCATCTAATGATCTGAGCAGAGTTGATATAGACAGTAGTTCTCGTAGAGAGCGGCTCGCTTCGGGCCATGCAGTAAATGCGGGTCGTGATGGCGGCGCCGAGCTTTACGTATCCGAAGGGATGCGCGCCGAAATAGGCGGCCTGACACAAGGCGCGCGCAACGCCGAACAAGCCCTCGATCTGCTGCGCACCGCAGAGGGCGGCATGAACGAAGTCAGCAGTATTCTTATCCGCATGCGCGAAATGGCGGTTCAATCGTCGTCAGACACGCTCAACGACAGCAACCGGGAGTCTCTCGACGCCGAATTCGGCCAGCTCAAAGAACACATCGACCGCATCGTCGGACTAGCTAATTACAACGAGCAGAGCCTATTGCGCGGTTTTGGCAACGAAATCGATGCCAGTTTCTCGACAGCCCTCACGGACGCCGCTGATACTGGCGTGCGACGCATCACCTTGAGTGCGGCACTATCTGGCAATTACACCTTTATAGACAATCCCGGTGACAATGAAATAACCATCGGCAATGGCGTCACTACGCAAACGGTGAACCTCGGCTCACGAACCGTCGACGGCAACGTCGCGACAGGCACAACCCAAGTAGTCAACTTCGATCTTTTAGGGGTCAAAGTTACTCTGGCAGGTGAACAGGTGAAAGATGCAGCCGGAGCCTATGTCGACGGAGAATTGGATGGCAAGACCCTTATAATTTCGGAGGGCACCGGCGGCTCGTTTCAACTCGGCAGCGATGCGGTCGCGGCCGATCGCATGGAATACGACATTCCCGACCTTTCGACCAATGGCGGGATTCTCGACATTACCCATCTAAGCATCGGGACTCGAGATGCGGCCCGTGGCAATTTGAGCAAAATGGACCAAGCCATCCATCGCCTGAGCACCATCCGCGGCGAAGTCGGCGCGGTTTCGAATCGCCTGACGCACACATTGGATTTCACGGCCAACTCCATCGAACGCATAAATGCCTCAGAATCTACTGTGCGGGACGCCGATTACGCGTTGGAAACGACGCACTTGGCCAGAAACGAGATCCTCAGACAGTCTACGGCCGCCGTCTTTGGCATGTCGCAGACCTCGACTAATATCGCGATGAATCTATTGCAGTTTTAGCGCAGTCGATAGATAGAGATTGGCGCACCCGTATCAGACTCAAAACGAATAATCTCTTCGGTCGACAGGTTATCGGGATCGATCAAGTCGGAGAAATAAGCGCGATTTTTCGCAAAGTGATACTGGGCAACACCTTCTGCAAGCACCGGGGGCTCCCCATGGACAAAACGTCCATAGGCCGCTTCTGGCAGGACAATATATTCAACACCCCTTTCGCGCAACTGCCGCGGACTCAACCAATGGCGGCGAAAAACCCGATTAGTTTCCGGGTCGGAGAGGTCGACTTTATCCCGATATGCTTCGGGCACGAACGGTTTTTTAAGCCACACTTCTAGATTAACCAACTCGTAAGCCGGTATTTCAGCCCAGATCTCCTGCAACAACTTTTGCGCCTGCCTGTCCCCCGCATAATACTCGGCGATCGCCCTCCGGGCGTCTGTCAGCGGCACCCGAGGGCAATAGGGCAGCCAATTCATCGCCAGCCGAGTCCCGTCCGGAAGATTAGCCACAATCCAGGCCGCCGCCTGTGGTCGTAGATCCGGTTCCTGCAACTGACGATTGTAGGCTTGAATCTGATAAAATCCCGGCAATGCACAACAAAGAACCAGAGCATAGAGCACATAAATCCGCCCCCCCGCAAAACGCTCATAGCCGGCGACTAGTAACCTCGCGGCACCCAATGCCAAGAAGGGGTAGAAATGCAGCAGATAATGCAAACTCTCGCGAGTCCAGGATCCGATATATAGAAAGCTCGGCAGCCACGCTGCCCAAAAAATCCAGTCCGCAGGCTCTCGCCGGTAAAGAGACCAAAGCAGTCCCCCCACCATCAAGCTTCCAAGCAGCCATTCCGCTTCCACCAGCCCGCGCACAATCCACCACCAGGGTTGCTTCTCGCTCAACGCAAAATCGAGACTCGAAAACTGATAGCTGGCCAATGCCCAGTATTTATCGTGGGCAAAAAATATATAGGGCGAGCCGGCAAAAAGGGTTAGGAATGCGAGGGCGATCGCCAACCATAATTTCGGTGCGAAGCAAATCGCAAGGCGCATATCATGGCCATGGCGCATCCCATGCGCCACCGGAATCGCTAAAGCCACTAGCGAGCCATTAAATTTGCTCGCGACCACCAATCCGGCTGCAACCCCCGCCAGCGCATAATCCCACCAGCGCCCCTCCTTATATAGCTGCCAGGAAAAATAAAAACACAATACCGCGCAAAAGGCCATCATACTATCGGGCAGGGCTTGGTGCGCCTGTACTACGGGGAGCATCGCGACCGCAACAAATACCGCGCTGACCCAAGCCACTTGCGTATTGTACGCCCTGCGGCCTAGCCGATAAGTCACCAGTGGGACCATTGCGCTAAAAATTGCGCTGATCGCCCGCCCGACTAAGGCGGAACGCGCAGGATCGAGATAGGATACGAGGGTCAGGGTCTCAGCAACTGCATCTAACTTGGGCCCCCACCCCCAAACATGGGCAAACCACAAGCCTGCAGCGACCGTATACGAATAGAGCGCGGGATAGGTAAATTCGGTAGGCAGTAAAGTCCAGGCGCGGAAATAATTCCACACACTGGCAGCCACGCCGATTTCGTCGACGTGGCCATAGAAGTCTGGATACCCCTGCTCAATCCCCCAAAGCCGCATGAGCAATGCGACAACAAACAGCCCCCCAAGGCCAGCGAGCCGCACTAATCGCCCTCGTGATAACGCGCATAACGGAAAATGGTCCAGAGGATTTTATGGCCAGCGCGCAAGGTGCCGCTCAGAGTCCCCGTAATCTTCGAAGTGCCAATGCGACGGCGGTAGCGCACGGGGATCTCAGTCGAGCGCAATCCCAACCTGGCGGCTTTGACTTGCATCTCGACGGTCCAACCAAAGTCGCGGTCCTGCATCGACAATCGTTTGAGCGCATCATAGCGCAATGCCCGAAACGGCCCGAGATCGGTGAAGGAGACACCAAAGAGCAGCCGAATCAATCGGGTCGACAGCCAGTTACCGAAGCGCGCCTGGGGCAGAAGCGCGCCCGGTTCCCGTTTTCCAGTCGTCCGCGAGCCGATAACCATATCAGCCTCAGCGGCGATAATCGGCTGCACCAAGGCCGTCAATTCTTCGGGATAATCGCTATAGTCACCATCCAAGAAGACCACGATATCGGGATGTTGTAGTTGAGCAATACCAGTGAGGCAAGCTTGGCCATAACCACGGCGCGGCTCTTCTACGACAAGAGCCCCCAGACTGCGGGCGACCTCGGCGGTGCGATCACGCGAGCCATTGTCGACGACAATAACTTGCTGAACCGTTGCCGGGATATCCCGAAGAACGTTGGCTATGGCCTCTTCTTCGTCTAGGGCTGGGATGATTACGGAGATGAAAGCAGGTGAATCCATCTACAATTCAGATTGCCGATTGAAAAAAAGGCTTAGAGGTTGTTCTCCAACCAGAGGAAAAGCAGGTCCAAGGCTTCTGGCACATTGTCGAGCAACTCGAAGCCATGATCGGCCGAATTCTGGAAAACGCGAAGACCTTTCGGCTCGGCGGTTAGCGACTCGAGATTGCGGGCAAAATCGACATAACTGAGCGTGATGTCCGGGCCCTGCAATTGATCCTGGTCTCCGACCATATAGAGCATCGACTGCGGTTCAAAGGGATTGATACCGTCACCGATAACCAAGGGAGTCAATGACGCAACCTCCCAAAGCCCGGGAGAGAGAGAAATACCGGTTTTTATTTGCTCGGGGAAAACCCCCAAACTCACATAGGCGACATTGCCTCCCGAACCACTGCCCACGACCGCGACCCGGTTGGCATCAACCCCGTCCTGGCTCTGTAGCCAAGTCAATGCGGCATGGACATCGAGAAAGCTATTTTCCAGGTCGACCAACTCCAACACCTGTCGATCCTCGGGCAAGGGCGTATTGCCATGGCCTCGCAGATCGATAGCCAAAACCGCGTAATCGTGCTCGAGCAATTCGACAAAGGCGCCCGTACCGCTGAGCCAATCGTTCTTGTCGCCTCCTAGATCGTGCAGCAGAATCACCACTGGCAAATCCCGGCTTCCACTGCGCACACCAAATAGCGCACTGACTTGCACGCCATCATTGGAGGCAAAATTGACTTGTGTTATGGGATAGACCCGACCAGGCCCTTGGGAGACTTCAGGGCCAGTGATCTTAAGGGCATTGTCGTTATCGCTGCAGCCGACAACTCCGACCATCAATATCAGCGCCACTGCAAACTTGCGGATTAAATCGCCCATAGAGCACTGCTCCTCGCCGTAATCGCGCGTCCGAAAGCGGGCAAATGCCCAGGTGGAAATACTGCGTTTGCAACGCGCCTAAATATCGTAAGTGGTTGAACCTAAATAAACAATCACACCTATCAACTGTCAACCAACCCATCTTGACTGCAGTATTCTTTTGCTCTATATCTTCGCTATGATCCGCGTCGAAAAACTCAGCTTCAGCTACCCCGACACCCCACCCGCCCTGCACTCGATTGACCTCGAAATAAACCAGGGGGATGCCATCGCGCTTATCGGCGCCAATGGCTCGGGCAAAACCACTTTAGCCCGCTGCCTGAATGGCCTACACATACCCCAGGAAGGCCAGGTGTGGGTCGATGAACTGACGACGAGCGCTCCAACCCAACTCGGCGCGATACGCCAACGTGTCGGTATGGTCTTTCAAAACCCAGATGACCAATTCGTCTCCACCACAGTCGCCGACGAGCTGGCCTTTGGCTTAGAGAATCTAGCCCTGCCCACCGATGAAATAAGCCAAAGAGTCGAAGACGCCCTTGCCGCCTTTGGTCTAAAGGGCTATCGCGACACCCCACCCCACCGGTTATCCGGCGGTGAAAAACAGCGCGTGGCCATCGCGGCCGTCGTCGCAATGCGACCGAGCTATATAGTATTGGACGAACCAACCGCCTTGCTCGATCCGCAAAGCAGACGGCACGTTTCAGCATTACTTCAGTCGTTGCGTAGCGAATATGGCATCGCGACCATTCTGATCACGCAATTACCGGAGGAGGCCGCACGAGCCGATCGGCTCGTCATATTACACCAGGGCCGCCTCTACGGCGACTCCTCCCCGAGCGAGCTATTCGCAAAATCGGCCGAACTTCGCAATCTTGGCTTAGGTCTTCCGTTCGCAAGCTCTCTAGCATCCCACTTGGCGCTTGCCGAATCGCCTTTAGACCTAGATGCGTTAGTCGACATTTTGGCTTCGCGCGCGATCCCCGATGCCGCACCGACTTGGACCCCAGCGCAACTTGCCCCACTTGATTCGAAAAAACTAACAACTGAATCACTGACCCATTTTTACGACGAAAACCTGCCCACCCGTCATCAAGCGATCGTCGATATCGAGCTACAGGTCTCAACCGGTAGTATACTCGCCCTCGTCGGTGTTAGCGGCTCGGGTAAGACCACTCTAGCACAACACTTCAATGCCCTCTTAAAACCATCGCGGGGTCGCATACTGCTCGACGGCCTTGATATCTGGTCTCAACCTCCGGCAAAAATCCGCCAGCGCGTCGGTCTGGTCTTTCAATTTCCCGAGCTGCAGCTGTTTGCCGAATCCGTCGCCGAAGACGTCGCCTTTGGGCCGAGCAACCTAGGGTTCGCTCAGGATAAAATCCAACATTTAGTCGCAGAATCGCTCGAACTGGTAGGTTTGCCATTGGCGGGTTTCGGGCAACGGCAGCCACTTTCGCTGAGTGGAGGTGAGAAACGCCGCGTCGCCCTCGCGGGCATCCTGGCCATGGACCCCGAGGTGCTGGTGCTCGATGAGCCGACCGCCGGCCTCGACCCCGAGGGCACCGCAACTCTCTGTACTCTTTTTGAACGCCTGCGCGACCAGGGACGAACACTCATTATCATCAGCCATGATATGGATCTGGTCGGTCGTATGGCGACGGAGATAGCGGTTATGCAAGAGGGAAGGATTCATCTTCAAGGACCGACGCGGTCCGTGCTCTGCGAACCGGCCTTTGCTGATATCAGTGGACTTGAGCCGCCCTCGCCCGTGCGGTTGAAAAGCGCACTACAGAAGCGGGGCTTGCATCTGGCCGGTGATCCGATAACGCTCGAGGAGACCATCGAATGGCTCGCTCCACTGTTCTCGAAACAACCGTGATCCCCCTTTGGCCTCGTTACGCCCCACGCTTAATCCAGCGGCAGAAAGGCATTCTGCATATGCTCGGTCGCCGCCCCCTGCTCTTGTAGCGAAACGGCCAACACGTCAAAGCGACAAGCCGTATCATCCGCGGCGTGATGCTGCAGATAATGGCGAGCCACCCGAGTCAAGCGCCGTCTTTTAGCACGGTCGACTCTGCGTTCCGGATGACTTGATCCCCGGCTGGTCTTCACTTCGACAAAGATCAATTCTTCTCCATCCTTTGCAACCAAATCAACCTCGCCCCCTGCAGCGCGATAGCGGCGTTGCAAAACTTCATAGCCCAAACCCTGCAAGTAGGCGGCCGCCTCGGCTTCTCCCCTTAGGCCTGTATCACCGAGTTTTTGCTGTTGCTCGCGATAAATCTCCCTCAACCCAGCCAATTCGCCCGCACCAATTTGATCGGCAGCCCCCTTCACCAAAGCTGCTATCCGCTCAAGTTCGGCCAAGTTTGCGCTATCGTAGATCCCCTCTTCAAAACTGAGAAAAAGTTCGGACCGCGGTTCTTGGAGCAAATCGGCCACAGGGCCAAAACTGCGCCGATGCAAGGGACAAGGACCATGCGCGGTCAGCGCGGCCATATGTTCCGCACTGCCATATCCCTTGTGCCCAGCAAATCCGTATTCTGGATAGAGACCGGCATAATCGCACATGAGCCTATCGCGGGTGACTTTGGCTATAATCGAAGCGGCGGCGATCGAAAGCGAACGGGCATCACCATCAATAATTGCCTGTTCGGGGTAGGGGCTTTTGGCCGGCATATGACCGTCGATCAGAACTCTGTCCGGCACCGCACCCAAATCCGCTAAGGCCAGGCGCATCGCCTTGAGCGAAGCCTGCAGAATATTCAACCGGTCGATCTCCTCGGCCTCGACCTGTCCAACCCCGATATACAACGCATGCTCGGTGAGCTCGGCGAATAAACCTTCGCGGCGACTCGGCGACAACTTCTTTGAATCGTCCAACCCGGAGATAACACAGTCCGGCGCCAAGACCACGGCGCCGGCGACCACGGGCCCGGCCAAACAACCGCGGCCAGCCTCGTCGACGCCAGCGATGAGGCTGGCCCCTTGTTCCCATAGCCGTCGCTCAAAATACAGCAGTTTTACACGGCGTTCGCTCTCTGCTTGCTCCCGCATATCGCGTCGGCGGCGTTCGACCACTAAATGTCGAACACCAACCCGTCGATCTTTTTCTAACGCCGCCCAGCCCGGATCGTCACTCGACCATTGCGCCGTCCGCTCGCGGATTTGGGCAATGGTTATTGTCGAGAGTTCATCTATGTCCGCGTTTGTATGGGAACGGCTCTGCCCTGGGGGCGTCTCATCTATTGACACGGTTTGTTGACCTTGTATATTTGCGGCGTGGATATCCGCTCAAGAGGAGCTTTAAAATGAAGCGCAGCACGGTTTTAGTCGCCTGTCTTTGCCTAGTATTGCAACCCCTTTGGGCCTTGGCCGAACCCGCCCCCATTGCAGGAGCGGACACTCGGGTTTATTTGGCCGACGGCAGCCTAGTTGAAGGAACACTAGTTGAAAAAAGCAAAGATCTCGTCATTCTCCGCGTTAAAAAGAAGATCTTTACGTTCGACAAGACGGAAATAGACAAGATCGTAACCCTCGAATCGCTGGGCGGAGGGGCCAAAAGCATTACGGTAACCGAGTTCCCCTATATCAGCTTCCTCGGAGGAGCTGTGGCCTTCAGCCTGATCTCTTGGTTGCAATTCGACCGAGCCTCGGGCTTTGAAGACGATGCCAAACTAAACCGCCTTGCTAGTTTAGAAGCCCAAGCCATAAAATTCGAAGACAAAGCCTCCCGCGCACGAAAGTTTGGGATAGCCACCGCGCTTTTTGCCGCCGGAAGCCTCGGCGTATCGTTTATTCCACGCAAAGCGACCCGCCGCATCTTCCCCGAGATCAGTCTGAATGACGGGGAGCCCAGCGCCGGTATCTCTTATGTATATCGGTTCTAACTCTTACCGCGCCGCCGCAACAGGTCTAACTCCTGCTCCATTGCTTCGATCTTAGCGTTCTGCAAACGAACAATATCGGCGTAGATATGCGCCCTTTCGTCTTGGGCCTCAAGCGCGCCACGCAACGTCTCCACCTGCCCCAATATCTGCTCCATATGGGCGTCTTCGCCCCCCCCCAATGCATTGGGCCCCAGAAAGGCCCCTGAACTCTGTTGCAGATCCGCGCGTTTTTCTTGGATCTGCCGTTCCAGTTCCACCTCTTCGCCTGAACCACTAATGCCTGTTTCCCGACTCTGGCGCATCTCCTTCGCGAATTTGCCCTTTGCCGCTTTCGCCCCCTGTTCTTTACCTTCTTTAGCTAATTTTACAGCCCTCGGTCGCCGCAAACGCACAACGACCCACCCACCCGCAAGCAAAAGCAAGGCCCCCACAAACCCGGCGCCGTAGATCCACCACGCCTCAAGCGGCATGTCATCCTCCTGCTCCGGCTGCTTATCCTGCCCCACAGTTTGCGGTTTTTTCCATTTCTCCCCGCGAAACAAAGCCAGGTATTTAGCCGAGCTATCCGGCACACCGCCTAGGCGATACACTTCAGCCAACGTCACATAAATATCTCGACGCCCCTCTCCCAATGTCATCGCTTGGTACAACCGGTCTAAGGCCCGATCGTAGACACGGAGGTGCTTGTGGGCCCGGGCCGCATGGATTAACGCATCGAGGTGATCCGGCTTGGTGTCTAGCACATCATTAAAAAGATCCAATGCCAGTTGGTGTTCGCCCGCCGCGGCATGCTGCAAACCCTCCGCATAAATATTCCGCCGCAATACAGGGGGGGGCGCGACGACTTCTTCTACAATCGGTTCGGCTTCCTCTTGTGCGACCGCTTCTGGGCGAATTTCCGCTTCTTGTTCCTCTGGTACCTTGGCCACAGCCGATCTTATCGTCTTAACTCGAACTAATTCTTTCCAAATCCAACCGCGCCCGCCATCGGCTAATGCGATTTCAAACCAATTACCCCGCTCGCCGACCTTACCTAACTCTTCTCCCTTCGCCGCGGTGGCGACCGTCGGCGCCGTAGTCGAGCCCGCCTCGCGCAAACGCACGCCCTCGCCCGTAACGACGACGATTTCTCGCACCAAACGCGAATGCACCCACCCCTCGCGCCCGTCCGGCAAGCTAATCCGAAACCATTCGTCCTTGCGCCCCAACGCCTCGACTTCTACGTCTTGGGCCAAGACCGCGACCCTAGAGGCCTGCACTGTCGCATCGGCCCGGATATTGACCTGCGGCCGGTCCATTTTTAGCGCTGGCCCCGCCTCGATTGCGGAAACTACCGCAAGGAGTAAGAATAACCCGTAGCGCAAAGCCCCCATTGCTAATCCTCCAAATGGTGGACGAGGGCCGCGAGCCCTACGACATAACTATAACTGCCAAAACCGGCGATTTGCCCCAGGCATACCGGGGCAATTACCGAGCGATGACGAAATTCTTCACGGGCGTGCACATTCGACAAATGGACCTCAACCGTCGGCAACCCCTTAGCCGCTACCGCATCGCGCAGCGCGATACTATAGTGGGTAAATGCGCCAGGGTTAAAGAGTAAGGCCGTTTCTTCGGCTTTATGTATCGCATCGATCAACTCGCCTTCGTGGTTGGACTGCAGACAACGGACTTGCACCTGCAACCGTTGTGCATGCTCTGTCAGCATGGCGTTGATATCGGCGAGGGTCTCCCTGCCGTACACGTCCGGTTCGCGCGTGCCCAGCAGATTTAGATTGGGTCCATGTAAGATCAGTATATTAGGCAAATTAGCTTCCCTCCTTTTGCAAAAAACCTTCGGCGGCGTGCAGGACCAGCGCGGCCAATACTATGCCGGCGGTATCCGCCCGCAATACCCGCTCTCCCCATGCGAAAGGCACTGCCCCCGCACCGCGAGCCCTTTCCACCTCATCATCCGTAAACCCCCCCTCCGGTCCAACCAACAACCCCACGGACGCCCCGGCGCCCTTTGCTTGCCCGATTGCAAAAGCCTGCTCAGGCTCACCCGGCGTGGCGAGCAACACGGTATCACAAATGGTCATTAAATGACCCAACAGCTCGTGCAAAGACCGCGGCGCGTCAATCTTCGGCACCCGCGAACGACCACATTGCTTCGTCGCCGCTTGGGCCAAACGCTGCCAACGTTCGATCTTGCGCTCCTTGCCAACCCGCACTATGCCGCGTTCGCTAAATAGTGGCATAATCGCCGCCACCCCAACTTCTGTTGCTTTTTCGACGATGAAATCGAAACGCTGTCCCTTGAGAAGCGCCGGTGCCAATACAAGGCGCACCGGACTCTCGCCCTTCTCGGGCAATCGCGCGAGAATCTCCGCTTCAACCACCCCTGGCGCGACCCGTTCGACCCGCACCCGATAACAACACCCCACCCCATCAACCGCCTCGACCTCGTCACCGGGTCCATAACGACGCACCCGCGTCAAATGGTGCGCCTCATCGCCCCGCAGGACCAGACGAGACTCCCCCACATCCTCCGGTTCCACCCAAAAACCCGGCATTAGCGCGCGTTACGAGCTACGACACAGATCCACTCGCCTTTTTCCATGGTGGTTTCAATCTGCAACCCCGCATCTTCGACCCACCCGCAAAAATCGGCCCCCTCCCGAACCAGTAACCCCGAAAATAGCACCAAACCGACCGGCTTTAACAAGCGGTCAATTGGTGTTAAAAGGGGCCGCAATATATGGCTTTGAATATTGGCCAAGATCAAATCAAAAGATGCCTCCCCAACCACTTCCAGGCTTCCCGTCCGCACTTCAACACACTGCTCGGCGATCGCATTGCGCGCCAGGTTTTCTCGCGCATTGACCACCGCGACCTCGTCGACATCAACGGCGAGCACCGACTCTGCGCCCAACAACGCAGCGGCGATACTGAGAATCCCGCTGCCCGTGCCCAAATCTAGACAACGCGCCTGCGGGCTGAGAAAGCGATCAAGCGCCTGCAAACAGAGCTGCGTAGACTCATGCCCGCCTGTGCCAAAAGCCATTTTGGGATCAATAACAATCGCGACTTGATCCTCTTTGGTCTCAACCGGGATCCACGAGGGATGAACGACAATTCGCGGAGTCGCCCACACCGGCCTAAAAAAACGCCGCCAATCCTCTTCCCAATCCTCTGCTTCCACGCGATCAACTTCAATGAGCGGCGGCGCCAAATCGAGAGCGGCTAGAGCAAGTTCCAATTCTCGGCGAACCATCGCCAAATCGAAATCCGGTTCTGTGGCAAAGTAAATACTGAGACGAGTGCGCTCCCCAGCCTCTTCGGCTTGGAGTCCGCAACTGCCCAACGCATAAGCCCGTGCGCCCAATTCCTCTGAGCATGCCGAAGGCACCTCCAAACGCAAGCACTGCCAAGTCTGTTTATTCATTTGTGCAAAGATAGCAAGCCCGGCTTGACCGGGGAAGCAAAAAGGAATCGGGCTGTAATCAACCGTTGCGGCTGATCTTGCGCTGGGGGCCTTCGATGGCGTCGATCAGATCCTCGATAGGCGGCGGACAACCCGGCACATAAGCGGCCACCGGCACGAAGCGGCCGATATCTTGTACCTGCGTATAGGTGTCATAGAAGCCACCCGTTTGCACCGGGGAACGGGCAGAACGATCGGCGGCAGCACATGCGTAACCACCAAAGGGAAAGATCCACAAGGACTTCGCCCGCGCCCAATTTACCAACCTAGACATAGGCGTCTGCTGCGCGACGGTCATCAGCCCTCTTCCTCAAGCCGGCGCAACTCGCCGACCAGACGATCGCCAATTCCATCGAAAATAGCCCCTATTTCCCCCTCGCGGAGACTGGAGGCTTTTCCCTCATCTCCGCCCTTGCGGATCGCGGGCGAAAGCGGCACAGCCCCTAAGAAAGGCAAACCCAACCTAGCTGCGGCGTCGGCGCCACCACCATGCGCAAATATTTCGTGTCGTTCACCGCATTCGCCGCAAATATAGTAACTCATATTTTCGACGACGCCGAGGATGTCCACCTCAACCTTGGAAAACATCGCGATGCCCCGCTCGACGTCCTCCAACGCCACAGCTTGCGGAGTCGTCACCATCAGAGCCCCCGATAACGCCACGGTCTGACTCAAGGTCAGCGGTACGTCTCCGGTCCCAGGAGGTAAATCGATCAGCAGATAATCGAGTTCCCCCCATTCCACTTGATGCAAAAACTGCTGTAGGGCTCGCGCCAAAAGCGGACCGCGCCAGACCACCGGCGCATCCTCGCCGGCGATAAAACCGATGGACATCAGCGCTATACCGTCTTTTTCGATCGGATGCATTACGCCCTCGGCCGCGGTCTCCGGCTGTTGCCTCACTCCCATCATCAAGGGAATGCTCGGACCGTATATATCGGCGTCGAGCAAACCGACACGGGCACCTTGCGAAGCGAGGCTCATGGCCAGATTAACACTCAATGTCGACTTGCCGACACCGCCCTTGGCACTGGCCACGGCAACCACATTGTGCACCTGGGCCAACGGCCCCTCAACATTCGGCGTCGTGCGCGGAATAGTCACATAAACCTGCTTAAGCCCCGAAGGCCTTGCGCACCTTGGCGAAGAAACCTTCGCCGCCGGCGGCAACGCGCTCTTCTTCTAATTGCGCCAACTCCGTGAACAACTCTCGTTCCCGTCGGCTCAGGTCCTCGGGGGTCCACAAAATAACCTGGACGAGTTGATCGCCGCCGCCACGACCATTGACATCGGGGATGCCTTTACCGCTCATGCGGAATACGCGCCCGGATTGCGTTCCACTCGGAATCTTCAACGCCGCGCTACCAGCCAATATCGGGACCTTAATCTCCGCGCCCAACGCCGCCTGGCCAAAACCCAACGGCAATTGGTATATCACGTGATTTCCGTCGCGGGTAAAATACTCGTGCTCCTGCTCCTCAATGAAAACCAACGCATCGCCGGGCGGTCCACCGCGTGGCCCAACTTCGCCCTGACCGCGCAAGGGGATATAGTTGCCCTCCTGCACTCCCGCTGGAATCCGCACCGAGAGCGTGGTCTGTCCGCGTTCTCGGCCATCGCCGTCGCATTCGGTGCAGGGGTTTGCGACAATCTGCCCCTCACCATCACAGGTTGGACACGCCGTCACGGTCATCGACTGGCCAAAGAGCGTTCGCGCCATCTGTTGGACTTGTCCTTGGCCACCGCATGTCCCGCACGTCTCGCGAGCGGAACCGCTGGCGGCTCCAGTCCCCTCACAGGTTCCGCAACGCTGGAAACGCGTCAGGGCAATTTTCTTTTCGACCCCCTCGGCGATCTCCTCGAGCGTCAGACTCACCTTGATCTTCAGGTCACGACCTTTCGGCGGGCCCGATGGTCCCCGTGATCGCCGGCGACCGCCACCACCACCGCCGAAAAAGCCTTCAAAAATATCCTGAAAATCACCGGCGTGCGAAAAATCGGACCACTGAAAACCACCACCACCGAAATTGCCCTCCATGCTCTCGTGGCCGAAGCGGTCATATGCAGATCTTTTCTCCTGATCAGAAAGGACTTCGTAGGCTTCAGAAGCCTCCTTGAAGGTTTCTTCGGCCGCCGCGTCCCCCGGATTTCGGTCCGGATGATATTTCAAGGCCATCTTGCGATAGGCGCCCTTGATGTCGCTATCACTGGCATCTCGGCCGAGATTCAGGACTTCGTAATAATCTCTCTTGGCCATTAGCGTCTCACTTCTCCTCGATAGCCTTGCTGACGACGACGCGCGAAGCCCGCACGACCTTATCGTTCAGCTTATATCCTTTTTCCATTTCTTCCATTACCGTGCCCGGCTCATGTTCCGCACTTGGCACCTCGGCCAAGGCTTCATGCAAATTGGGATCGAAGGGCTGCCCTACCGCCTCAATTTCGGCGAGTCCATATCCTTTGAGGACTTCATTAAATTGACCACAAATCAGCTCGACCCCCTGCTTGAGCGAGTCGGCGTCCTGCGTTTGCTGGTTGAGCGCACGGTGTAAATTATCCAAGACCGGTGCGACTTGCAGCAATAGATCGCGCAAGGTGTCCTCACGCGCTTCTGTCCGCATCCGCACAGTGCGCTTGCGATAATTATCCAGTTCAGCGACAGACCGCAAATAGCGATCGTAATTGGCCGCCGCCTCGGCACGAGCCGCTTCTAGTTCATCTTCGGGGCTTGCGACTTCGCCTTCTTCGCCGCTATTGCCCTCTTGCTGATCGGACTCAACAGCTTCGACCTCACCCGACTCATCCGCATCCATTTCGCCGCGGTCCCGAGTTTCTTGCTCGCTCATCGACACTCCTTCTTATTCGACTGCATATTTATTGTGATTTTATTAGGCAGAAAACTACTCAACTGACCAGCGCCGCCGCCCGGGAGGCAGCATAATTGACCAAGGCCACAACTGAACCATAGGGCATCCGCGTTGGGCCAATCACGCCAATGACCCCTTGCGCGCCGGCGACATCATAGCTGGCTGTCACCATACTGCACTGCTGCATCGCCTGTGATCGATGCTCAGAGCCAATGGTGATAACGACACCGTGCCGCTCGCTCATTAGTTGCGCGAGTATATCCTTCTTCTCAGCCAAATCCACCAAACCGGCGACCTGAATCGAATCGCCGAATTCGGGTTTTAAGCAGAGGTTGCGGGTACCCGAGACATGGAGATCGGCACCACTGGTGGACAGCATTATTTCAATCTCTTGCACCACCACCTCGACGACCGGCCGCGCTACCTGCCCGAGAACGGCCAAGCGCTCCTGTACCGTTGCCTGTATTTCGGCCATCGTCAACCCGTGCAGGCGTTCGTTAAAGAGACGACTCAAATTTTCAAGATCTCGTTGCGACACGGCCGAATCGACTTCGGCCACCAAGCTCTTTATCAAGCCCCCATTCACCGTGACAACGATCAACAGCCGATTGGCCTCCAAGCGCAGAAGTTCCAGCTTGTGAAAAATGCCCTCTTTAAAGCGCGGCGACAACACCAATCCCAATTGATTTGACATATCACCAATAGTCAAAGCCAGTTGGTGCAGGATCTCCTGGTAATCACCTTCTTGCAAGGCCGTTTCGAGCCGCTGTCGCAAAGCGATACCCTCAGCGTCGAGGCCAAAGCCCCCCTTCGCCATAGCTTGCTCGACATAGAACCGATAGCCCTTTTCCGACGGGATACGCCCTGCCGAAGTATGGGGCTGGGATACATAGCCTTTTTCTTCTAGACTGGCGAGCGCATTGCGGATTGTGGCCGAACTAACGCCTAGATTCTCGCTCTGGCACAATGTCTTTGAGCCCACCGGATCACCGATGGCGATATGGACATTGACTAGGCACTGGAGTATCTGGGCTTCGCGTTTAGATAGAGGGTTGGAGTTCATAGCCGATATAAGCGAGTTTAAGCGTATGAAGCTGGGGAAATACTGATTTAAGTAATAATAAAAACAGCCGATTCCTTGTCAAGGGACTCATAGTCCCTGCAACCTCGATTTGCGCAGCCGAGCAAGCTGTTCCTCACTCGGCAAATCTCCATTTCGGCCCCAGGCCAGTAACACCGCTCCCAACACCGCCGGCAAATGCGCAGGACACAAACGCAAACCATTAATCTGCGGAGCGATTGCCTTCATCAAGGCCGTTTCAAGCAAGCTTCCTTCGGCAAATACGCCCCCTATACACGACAGATTCACACTTTCAGCCATCTCCAACCTTTGTGCGACAGCAACGACCTGTTCCGCCAAGGCCGCACCAGCGCGGTCGACGATATGCAAGGCTACAGCATCGCCACAATCGGCCACATTCGACACGGCAGGCCCTAAAGCGGCGATGCACCCGTGATCTATTTTACCACCATATACTTCAGGTACCAGTTGGTCCCAATCCTCCAGCCCCAGTTCCACCGCCAACGCCGCAACCAATGCGGTATCCGCTCCACTGCCATCGAGGCAACGCGTCACAGCCCGCAAGGCCTGCAAACCCATAGAATACCCACTGCCCTCATCCCCCAGAAGCGGCCCCCAACCGCCTGCCCGCACCATCTTGTCCCGGTCGTTTCTCCCCAAAACCATAGATCCCGTACCTGCAATGACAATGAGTCCAGGAGCACCGGCATGAGCACCTTCCAAAGCAGCGCGCGCATCGCTTTCCACTCGCACTCTGCCTGTCCAGCCACCGCACTCTACCATCGCTGCAATTTGCCGTTGTTCGGTCTCCCGCCCCACCCCCGCTAAAGCCAGACACAGTGAAACCTCATTCGGCTCAGCCAACGCTAGCAAGGGGGGTAATAGCTGCCCCAGCAAGTCCTGTAAACCCGTTGCACCAATGCGTTGGAAATTGCCGCGCCCCCCCATTCGCACACCGCGTACGACACCAGTAGCATCTACTATCGCTGCCCGGGTATGCGTACCACCTCCGTCAACACCAATTGCCCATTCCATCAATAAGTACTCTTTTTTAGAAGTCCGACCTTACCAACACGCTGTGCAGACTTTATAACATATCAATTGCTTCGTTCGGGATGCAAAATAATTAAGCCCCTTGCCCCGGGTTATGCCCCCTAACGATTTTAGACGCTACACCAGCGTATAAATTGCACGCTCAGCTGAGCCCTCAAATAAACCGTTGACTGAGGTTAAACCTACCATGAATCTAGCCGTTTACGGCACACTGCGCACCGGCAGTACGAACACCGGGCGCATTAATCATACCGCGTTGGTTTTTCCCAGCCATCAACGCTTTCCCGCCATGATCTGCGATAGCAACGGCAGCGGCACAATCGTTGAAGTGCACGACGTCGATGACAAAACACTAGCTGCCTACGACGATTATGAAGGATTATCCGCTGGCGTATACCGGCGCGTGCGCATGGATATTATAATGGACGATGGCACAATCATAGAGGCTTGGGTTTATTTAGCCGGTGAAAAAATCCTTAAAAAAAGCGCTTCCTTCGCCGTGATCCCCAGTGGGGATTGGTTCAATAGATAACCACATAAATCGGCAACGCAGGAGCTCATACTCAAACCCTGTTCCTATACCCATTCCCTCCACAACATAGACCAACAGTTCAGATGGCGACTTGTGCCGCGAGTCAAATAATGTTATTTTATACGCTTTGCCTCAACACTAAAAAAACGTCAAGCTCTTTATTATCAGCAACTTAAATAAAAATAAACCGAAGCCAACAAGCGACCTCGACCGGCGGTATCTATCCCGGTCATTCCGCTCGAATTCGACCACTTGTTCCACATCATATACCGCATTCCCATAGAAAGGTGACTTAGCTATGCCTAAATCGAAATTAGAATATATCTGGCTCGACGGCTACGAGCCGACCCAGAGCTTGCGTAGCAAAACCAAGATCGTTGACGATTTCTCCGG
>Ga0233439_10001090_pt1 | contig 36240 bp, 30 predicted proteins | sample SI_123_September_6_FD_182713 | JGI IMG/M metagenome (GOLD analysis project Ga0233439, IMG submission 182713) | Seawater microbial communities from Saanich Inlet, British Columbia, Canada - SI_123_September2016_100_MG | ecosystem: Environmental > Aquatic > Marine > Inlet | place: Canada: British... | reverse complement strand
AAAAAATATAAGAGCGAAATAAGGCATGATTGGCGTCGGCTAGGGTCTTTGCCTTCGCCAAGTATAGGCAGGAGCCGTCGGCTATGTCAAGATGCTACAAGATCTGCAACTGCTGAATATCCAATATTTTCTGTAGGGTTTGGCTATTTGTTCGGGCAAAGAAAAACGGCGGACCGAAGCCCGCCGTTTTTCAATAGATCTCGTTTGTGGGTTCAGACCGTTTGCGCCAATTCGGCCGGTGACTCCTGCTCTTCCCCGCACGTGCCCGGCGCCTTGCCACATTCACACATCGGCCGGCCAAAGTCGTCACTCATCTTATTCAGCCCTCCGCAGGAGCCCTGAATTTCGCGATTACTAAAAATCACACCGACGGCCATCGCGACCATAACTAGACTAAAGGCTACAAAAGCTGCGAATAAAGTAGTCATACCGGCCTTTCGGTATATTGAGGACAAATCATAGTGCCCATAGCGACGGGTCTAAAAAGAGCCAACAAAGACCTACGAGCCAAAGTCGTCATAGCGGATCATCTCCTCTTCTACACCCAGAGAATCAAGCATCCCCTGAACCGCCTGTAACATGATTGGCGGGCCGCATATGTAATACTCGACATCTTCAGGCGCTTGGTGTTGCGCGAGATAGTTATCATTCAAGACCTGATGTATGAAACCAACATAACCATCCCAATTGTCCTCGGGCCGCGGATCGGACATCGCGATGTGGAACTCGAAATTAGGAAATTTCTCTTCTATCTGCCGAAACAGATCCTCGTAGAATACCTCGTTGGGGTTCCGTGCTCCATACCAGTATGAAACTTTCCGACCGGTCTTGAGCGTGTGAAAGAGGTGAAAGAGATGCGAACGCAAAGGAGCCATACCAGCACCTCCGCCGATATAAACCATCTCACGCTCAGTTTCCTGAATGAAAAACTCACCAAAAGCACCCGAAATTGTCACTTTGTCGCCGGGTTTGCGGCTGAAAATATAAGAAGTGGCCAAACCTGGCGGCACTTGCTTCCATCCTGTCGGCGAACTCCGATCAGGCGGTGGCACAGCAATGCGTATGTTAAGCATAATAATGTCACCCTCTGCAGGGTGATTGCCCATTGAATAAGCACGCACGATAGTCTCTGTATTTACAGCTTTGAAGTCCCATACTTTAAAGCGATCCCAATCGGGGTGAAACCGCTCGTCAATCCCCTCAAAGTCCTTGAAGTCACACTCAAAAGGGGGAACTTCAATTTGGATGAAACCACCAGACTCAAAGTCCAACGTCTCTCCGGGAGGAAGCCTGACAACAAACTCCTTGATGAAAGTCGCCACATTGTCGTTCGAGACGACTTCGCACTCCCATTTCTTGACCGAGAACACGTCCGGCGGCACTGCAATATTCATATCCTGCTTGACGTTGACCTGACAGGACAAGCGCATGCCCTCGCGGGCCTCGCGTTTGTTGATATGGCCGGTCTCGGTCGGCAGGATATCGCCGCCGCCCTCGTGCACATGGACCTTGCACTGGGCGCAGGTGCCACCGCCGCCACAGGCCGAAGACACGAAGACCTTGTTGTCGGCCAGCACATTGAGCAATTTGCCCCCAGCAGGGACCGAAATTGCCTTGCTCTCGTCGTTGTTGATGAGAATGCGCACATTGCCACTGGCCACCAATTTGGAACGGGCCGCCAGGATAATGGCGACCAAGGCCAACACGATGCCGGTGAACATGCCTACGCCGGAAATAATTTCATTCATGGAAGCTCTTCTCTCGTTAGCTCGGGTCGATCTTAGAGTTGAATACCGGAAAAGGACATAAAGGCCAGCGACATCAGCCCGACGGTGATGAAGGTGATGCCCAGCCCGCGCAACCCAGGCGGCACGTCACTGTACTTTAACTTTTCGCGAATGCCCGCCAGCGCCACAATCGCCAAGGCCCAGCCGACGCCCGACCCCATGCCAAAGACCACGCTCTCACCAAAGTTATAATCGCGTTCGACCATAAACAACGAACCACCCAAAATGGCGCAGTTGACGGTGATCAGCGGCAGGAAGATACCCAGCGCGTTATAGAGGCTGGGCACAAACTTGTCGAGGAACATTTCGAGAATCTGCACCATCGCGGCAATAATGCCGATATAGCTGATCAGCCCAACGAAGGTCAAGTCCACCCCCGTCAAACCGGCCCAGGCCAGTGCGTCTTCTTTGAGGAAATGCTGGAAGATCAGGTTATTGGCCGGCACGGTGATGCCCTGGACTACGATGACCGCGATCCCGAGACCGAAAGCCGTCGACACATTCTTAGAGACGGCCAAAAAGGTGCACATCCCCAGGAAGAAGGCCAGCGCCATGTTCTCGACGAACACGGATTTCATAAATATGCTCAGATAGACTTCTAACATTTTAACTCTCCTCCTCGACCTGCTCGGTCTTCCAGGAGCGCAGGGCCCAGATAAAAAAGCCGATGAGGAAGAACGCGCTCGGCGGCAGCAGCATCAGGCCATTGGGCGCGTACCAGCCGCCCTCAGCGGCGAGCGAAAATACCTCGGCGCCAAAGAGCTTGCCCGACCCGAAGAGCTCGCGGAACACCCCGACGAAGAGCAGGATCACGCTGTAGCCCAAAGCATTGCCGACGCCGTCAAGGAAACTCGCTCCGGGCCCATTCTTCATCGCAAAGGCCTCGGCCCGCCCCATGACGATGCAGTTGGTGATGATCAGTCCGACGAAAACCGAGAGCTGTTTGCTGATATCAAAGGCATAAGCGCGCAGAAACTGGTCGACGATGATCACCAGCGAGGCGATGATCGTCATTTGCACGATAATGCGGATGCTGCTGGGAATATAGTTGCGAATCAGGCTGACCGCGGTGTTCGAGAGCGAGACGACGAAGAGCACGGCCAGACACATCGTCACCGCCGTCTCCAGTTTGGTCGTCACCGCCAGCGCCGAACAGATTCCCAGGATCTGCAGGGCGATCGGATTGTCGTTGAAGACCGGGTTAAATAATATGTCTTTTGCTTTTTCGTCGGCCATCAGCTAACTCCTTGCTGTTTCAATTTGGCCAGATACTTTCCATAGCCACCTTCGCCTAGCCAATAGCGCAACATGCCCTTGACCCCGCGCGAGGTAATCGTCGCCCCCGAAAGCCCGTCGACCTGATACTTGGTCTCGGCCCGCCCCGGCACCACCTTGCCCTTGATTACTTCAATGCGCACCGAACCGCTCTCGTCAAAGGCCATCTTGCCATCCCACAGGGCCTTCCAATTCGGATTGTCGACTTCGCCGCCGAGCCCCGGGGTTTCGGCGTGTTCGTAATAGACTAGTCCGCGAATGGTATTGATGTCCTTAGCGTCGAGAGCGATAAAACCGTAAAGCGTCGACCACAGCCCCTTACCGTGCATCGGCAGGATAACTTTGCGCACCTTGCCGCGATCCGAGACCAGATAGGCCGAGGCCAAGTTGGCGCGGCGCTTGATACCACCGAAATCCTCGCCGGCGGGAATCGCCATGCTCCGGGCCAAGTCCTTGGCCGCCCGTCGCTGATCGTAGCCCACTGCGTCTATGTTTTCCTCGTAATCGCCCGTCGCCAAATTGACGACACGCGGCTCGATATTTTTGTATAGCTCCTCGATGCGCTCGCCGCTGACGGTTTCCCCCGCCTTCACGAATCCGGCGGCCATCAGGATATTGCGCTTCTTGTCGAGCGCTTTATTGACCGCCTGGGTCGGCCGCAGCGAAACGGCCGCACCGGATACCAGCACCGAACAGACCAGGCAGACACCGAGCGCTACGCCGAATGTTCTCCCTATTGAATCGTTAGCCACTTGTCTACCTCTCTTAGGAACTGACGGCCGTGCGGGCCAGTCTGCGCTTGATATTAGCCTGCAGGACCACGTGGTCGATGACCGGCGCGAAAACATTGCCGAAGAGAATCGCCAGCATTACGCCCTCGGGAAAGGCTGGGTTGATCACACGGATAAGCACAGTCATAAAACCGATGAGCGCCCCATAAAACCAACGGCCGGTCTCGGTCATTGACGCCGACACCGGGTCGGTGGCCATAAATACGCAACCGAAGGCGAAGCCACCCAGGACCAAGTGCCAGCTGGCGTCCATCTGGAACATCGGATTGGTGTCGCTGCCAATCATGTGCAATAGCTCAGCGAAGACGATAGTCGACAGGATCATACTGACGATGATACGCCAGGAACCGACGCCGGTCGCAATCAGCACGAAAGCGCCGATCAGACACGCCAGCGCCGAAGTCTCACCCAATGATCCGGGCAGTGAGCCAACAAAGGCCTGCATCCAGGTCACGCCGACAGCCGACATGCCGTCGGCGGCGACGGCGCCCAGCGGGGTAGCCTGCGTGAAACCGTCGGCGGCGACCCAAATAGCGTCACCGGTAATTTCGGCCGGATAGGCGAAGTAGAGAAAGGCTCGCCCGGTCAGCGCCGGGTTGAGAAAGTTCTTGCCCGTCCCACCAAAGACCTCCTTGCCCAACACCACGCCGAAACTGATGCCGACAGCGACCTGCCACAACGGGATCGTCGGCGGCAGAGTCAGCGGAAAGAGCATCCCCGTGACCAAGAAGCCCTCATTGATCTCGTGCTCGCGGACCGTGGCAAAAAGAACCTCCCAAAGTCCGCCGGCTATCTGAGTGATCAGGAAGATCGGGAAAAAATAGAGAAAGCCGTGGAAGATATTGGCCAGTGCGCTACTCGGATTATAGCCTACGCCGAGGATATCGATAATGATCCCGCGCCACTCACCGGTGGTCGCAGCGCCCATCTGTAGCATCGCCAGATTAGCCTGGTAACCGGTATTCCACATCGCCATGAAGATACAGGGGACCAACGCGGCGACGACCGTAATCATCGTGCGCTTGAGGTCGATGCTGTCGCGCAAATGGGTCGGCCCCTTGGTGACCTGACCGGGTGTATAGAGAAACGTGTCGATCATCTCGTACTGCGCGTAAAGCTTTTCCAGCGGCCCGCCCTTGTGAAAGAGCGGCTCGACCTGGTCGAGCATTTTTCGCAAAGCCTTCATCGGATGCGCCTATCCTTCCCTTTCAATTTTTGCCAAATTGTGCCGCAACATCGGTCCGTATTCATATTTGCCGGGGCAAACGAAAGAACAGAGCCCCAAGTCATCTTCGTCCAATTCCAAACAACCCAACGCCTGAGCGCGGTCGGTATCCTCTACAATTAGCGCCCGCAGGAGGAAGGTCGGAATGATGTCCATGGGCATCACCTTCTCATAGGAGCCGATCGGCACCATCGCCCGATCGCTGCCCTCGGTGGATGTCGTAAAATCAAAAAGCTGGTTCGGCTTGAGCTTAGAGGCAAAAACATTTTTAACCGAGAACTTATCGAAGCCCGGTTTTTGCCAGCCCAGAAACTCGCGCTCCCGGCCCTCGACAAGCACCGACACTTGCGTGTGGTAACGGCCGAGAAAATTCAAAGGGCCCGCATCCGCGCGCCCTGACAATACCGATCCCGAAATAACCCGATTCTCGCCCTCTTTCAGCTGCCCCATCGTCAACCCCTCGAGACTGGCACCCAATGTCGTGCGCAACAACCGAGGTCTCTCCACCTGCGGCCCGCCAAGCGCAACCACGCGCTCGGTCCACAGCGACCCGGTGGCAAAAAGCTTGCCGAAGGCGACAACATCCTGATAGCCGATATACCAGACGACCTTCGCAGCCCCAACGGCATCAAGGAAGTGAATATGGGTGCCGGGCAAGCCCGCCGGATGTGGCCCGGCGAATTCGACAGCATCCGCGCCGCCATCTGGAATGCTCGCACCAGGGGCCTTACATACGTAGACCGAGCCTTCGGTAAGCTTCCGCAACATCGTCAGACCACGTGTAAAATCTTCTTCGAGCCCGCGCAACACGACTTGCGGATCCGCTGCCAATGGATTCGTATCCATCGCGGTGACAAAGATCGAATGTGGCAGGCTCTCGGGTTCAGGTACTTTGCTGTAGGGCCGAGTGCGCAACGCGGGCCAAAGACCGGCGGTCACTAGGGTTTCGCGTATCTGGTCGCGACTGAGTTGATCCGGAGCGGTATTGATGTGTTCGTCGAAACGAATCTCATCGTCTCCCGCCGCCTCAATAACGACCGATAGCAGGACCCGCTTATCGCCTCGGTTGACCGCCACGACCTTGCCGCTTACCGGTGCGGTATAAAGCACCCCGGCCGTCTTCTTGTCTTCAAAGAGCAACTGGCCCTTTTTGACCTGGTCGCCCTCGTTGACAGCCATCGTCGGCCGCATCCCGATATAATCCGGACCCAAAACGGCCACGTGCCCGACGGCGGGGCCATCCTCAATTTCTTGCGCCGGGGCGCCGGTAATCGGCAGGTCCAACCCCTTTTTTATTTTAATTTTGCTACTGGCCATATGCGCGTTTCGCGATCCCCTTTTTAAAAGGCTCCAACATGCTATATATGCAAATAAAATGTAATGATATCCATAAAAAAGCTAGTTTAAGCCAGCCTGCGCCACCTGTCAAGAATAACGCCAGACAGACTGGTGGAGCTACAAGCCGTGGCCCGATAACTATACTATAGTGGAGGGGTAAGTCACCGACCGCGACAGAACGTTGCCATGAATTATTCAAATTCCGGTGTCTCGAAATCGACTGATGCCACAATCTAAAAAGCACCGCCCGATCTTCTTACCTCCCGTTGACAAATAAAAGGCAAGGGTGATAATGGAGCAAGCGGTGTCTTGTCTGGCAAGGTCCTCATCGACCTTTTCCCGTGACGGAACTTGCGATTCGGAGCAAAATCTCGGATTTTAGACCACTGTCCACCAAGCCACAAGCCCGGCATCGCCCAGCGGTGCGGGACACCACCAGAGGATTTATGAGCCAAAGCAATTCCACTGCTCGCGACGAAATCGCCACGCTTTTCAATTCCCCCATTCTCGACCTGGTATACCGCGCCGCCACTGTCCACAGGCAGCACCATGACCCACGACAGGTCCAGGTTTGCACTCTGCTATCGATCAAGACCGGCGGCTGCCCCGAAGATTGCGGTTACTGTTCGCAGTCCGCCCATTTCGATTCCGGCCTCGAACGCCAGGGCCTACTCTCAATAACTGCGGTCGATGAAGCCGCCAAGCAAGCGGCGGCAGACGGCAGTACACGCTTCTGCATGGGCGCCGCCTGGCGGCAGGTTCGCGACGGCGAGGAATTTGACCGCGTGCTCGAAATGGTCCGCACCGTCGCCGCCACCGGCATGGAAGTCTGCTGCACGCTCGGCATGCTCAACGGCGAGCAGGCGCACAAACTCAAGGAAGCCGGCCTCACCGCCTATAATCACAATCTGGATACCGGAGAAAACTACTATTCGGAAGTCGTCACGACCCGCACTTACCAAGACCGCATAGAGACGATAGGCCACGTGGGTCGCGCCGGGATATCGGTCTGCTGCGGCGGCATACTCGGCTTGGGCGAAAGCGACGAGGACCGCATTGACTTGCTACACGCGCTCTCGCAATTGCCCACCCAACCCGAGTCGATCCCGGTCAACACTCTGGTCCCCATAGCCGGCACGCCCTTAGCGGACGCCGAACCGGCGTCGATATGGGATCAGGTCCGCATGGTCGCCTGTGCCCGCATACTCTTTCCCGAGGCCATGGTGCGCCTTTCCGCCGGTCGCGACGGACTCTCGGCTACTGCGCAATCCCTGTGCTTTCTCGCCGGGGCCAACTCAATCTTCTCCGGCGACAAGCTGTTGACCACGCCACACCCCGGCGCCGACGCCGACCAGGCCCTCTTTGACCTGCTCGACTTAGAACCCCGACCGTCGCACCGCGATGCTTCAGAGTTCGTCGAGCAACTCGAAGAGGACATCGTAAATGGAAGATAGCTGAGTTCGGTCGATGCAATAGGGCGGCAATATATAGACGGTATTGCCCAATGGCCTGAGCAGGAAACCACGCGCCAAAAAACGCTCGCGGAGCAGGGACCCTACTTGGTGCAGATAACCCTCGTCGCCATCGACCAACACGTCAACCGCCACAATCGTCCCACAGCGCCGGACCCGACACAATCGTTCGTGCTGGTTTAGACGGGTGACCTGCTCTCGCTGCCAGTCCGTCAAAGAGCGATACTTCTCCGCGACTAACAGATCCAGCGAAGCTAGCGCCGCCGCGCATCCTAATGGATTAGCCGTATAAGAATGGCCGTGGTAAAAGGCCTTGCTCGGATCGTCATGGTAGAAGGCATCAAAAACCCTGCCATTACAGACGGTCGCCGCCAGCGGCAAAAAGCCGCCGGTTAACCCTTTGGCCAAACAGATGATATCGGGTTGGGTCGCCGTTTTTTGACAGGCGAATAACTCCCCGGTCCGCCCAAAACCGGTCAGCACTTCGTCGTAGATCATCAGCACATCATGCTCTCGTAACAACGCTTGTAGCGCGACGAGGAATTGCGGGCGGCACATCCGCATCCCGCCTGCTCCCTGCACCAAGGGCTCGAGCACCATCGCAGCGTATTCCCCTGGATGCTCCGCCAACAAACCTTGCAAATGCGCCAGCGCCTGCGCTTCCTTAGCTTCAACATCATCATCACCTTCCCAGGTCGCAGGAAAGGGCACCGCTTCAGCCGGAAAGAGCAAATCGACAAAGGGCGCGGTAAAGAGCGAGCGCTCACCTAAAGACATCGCCCCTAACGTATCGCCGTGGTAGGCGCCCTCTAAGCGCAGAAAACGCCGGCGATCCGGCTCGCCCGTATTCTGCCAAAACTGATACGCCAACTTTAGCGCGACTTCCACCGCCGTCGAACCATCATCCGAATAGAAGACCCACTGCAAGGGCGCAGGCAAACTATCCACCAACCGCCTGGCCAATTCCTCAGCGGGCCGATGGGTGAAACCGGCTGCCAGGACCTGTTCCAGCTGCTGCGCCTGCGCGGCGATGGCCGCGGCGATTTCAGGTTGCGCGTGGCCGTGTAGGGTCACCCACCAACTCGAAATGCAATCGAGCAGACGCCGACCGTCCTGCAACTCGAGCACGGCTCCCGATCCCGAACGCACATTCAGCGTCGGCACCGCCGCCTTCATTTGAGTAAAAGGCGACCATACGTGAGAAGTCGGATATTCAGCCATTGGCGCCAAAATAGCGTTCGAAGAGTGCGGCAGTATTCGCCGGCGAAAGATCCACCCGCTGGTCGATCTCGGCCAATACCCGCACCTTGCCATATTCTGCGATCGCGCGACAATTCGCCTCGTTAGCCGGGCCGTTGACCACCACACCCAAAATCGAGCAGTCTCGCTGCCGCAACTGCTGCAATGTCAACAGCGTGTGGTTGATCGTGCCCAACTCGCTGCGCGCCACAACCAGCACCGGCAACGCGAGCTCGGCGATCAAATCGATCATCAGGTGTTTATCATTGAGCGGCACCATAACCCCACCAGCCCCTTCGACCACCAACCGCTTACAATCGGGCAGGGCAAAACTGCCCATCGCAATTTGCACGCCTTCGCGCCGGGCCGCCTCGTGCGGCGAGAGCGGCGCGCGCAACAGGTAGCTTTCCGGCCAGAGGCGTTCGGCCGGTAGGCCGGTGACACACCGTAGCCAATCGGCGTCGGTCTCGGCCCCGCTTTGCACTGGTTTCCAATAGGTCGCCGCCAAACCAACCGCGAGCAACGCCGAGACATAAGACTTGCCAACGCCGGTATCGGTGCCGGTGACAAAAAGTCGAGGAGGAAACTCAACCGCCATGCAATTACCCAGACCTTTCGACGGCCAAAAAGTGAATGACGCAAGTGACCTCAATACCGCCGGATGCATGTTCCACCCACCCCCGCAGTAACTTGCGCATTTGCGCCAATGCAAGCGGCGGCGCCCCCTGTCCCGTTGGCGTGCCGGCACCGGTGCATTTGAGGTGGCGCAAAAAAGCGTGGGCCGTAGAAAAACGCATTACCAACTCCTGCTCCCATTGCCGCACCTCAACCGCTTCGTGCACAAAGGCTCGTGCTACCGACGGGTGATCAGGCAAGGGATTGGCGGTGCAGGGCACGTGCAACGATTCGCACTCGCGGTGCCATTCGCGATACGAACCCGCACCGGGATAGCTGCAAAGCAGTTTCCCGCCAGGTTTAAGCGCCCGTACCATCCTCCGCAAACTCGCCGCCAAGTCAGTGAACCAGTGCATCGAGAAATTAGCGCATATCATCGCGTAATGCTCCTCGCATGCCAACTGCTCACCATCTACAACAGTATAGCGAATACCAGGGTGGGCGATGCCCGCCGCAGCGATCTTCTCGCGGCAATATGTGATCATCGCGGGCGAGACATCCGTAAATTCCAAATCGCGACCGGGGAAAATTGCTGGCAACTCGATACTGAGCAGGCCTGTGCCGCACCCCATTTCTAGCACCGGTCCCTCGGGCAACCCCACCGCATACTGCCCTGCGCATTCAGCCAATGCCGAAGCGGCAACGCGTTGTTCCCGGGCATGATCATCGTAGACCGTGACCCGGCGCGAAAAACTCTCCGCGACCCGTTTCTTTAAGCCCCGTGTCGTCATCGCTGGGCACACTGCAAACGCCACGCCCGTTCTATCGCTTGCCAACATTCGCGAGCATGGCTTATCGGCAATCCATGACCGGCAGAGGGAAAAATACTGCGATCACTATTGCCCAAAGCCTCGTGCAGTTCCTCGGCCCGCTCCACCGGCACGATCCGGTCTTCGTCGCCGTGCAATATCAGCACATGCCCTGCAGCGGCTAGCCCTTCTATCCCCAACACACTATCCTGTAAACACTGCAGGTCCGCACGCAAACGCGCCACATCAAGATCTCCTGGTAGACGACTATTTCCCCCTATGCCGCAACGAGCGTAAAAGTCCCCCAACAAAGCCGCCGGTTCGCGCTGCAACCGCGCCAACATCCGGTCTACCGTGCGGCGCGAGCGCCTGGCCAAGTTCGCGCGGTCGGCGTGAAAATGCGCAAAGCCGCCGAGCACGACCACCAATTCCGCTGCTTGGAGGCATTCTGATGCGACCATATGCAGACCAAGCGAATGCGTTATCACGATTTGAAAACGCGAAGACGTCTCGCAGCAAGGCGGTCCGAAATATCCGCGGTCGGGACAATGCAACGCAAAATTCGCAGGCAACAAATCGCGCCAATCTCGCCAGCATTCAGCGCTAAAACCCCACCCATGCTGCGCCAACACCTCAACTTCTGTCATCGCGCCATCGCCTCAGCCTTTCGAGCAACGACTCGAGATCGCTCCGTTGGTGCAAGGCGTTAAGCGCCAACCGAATCCGCGCACTGCCCGGCTCTACCGTCGGCGGCCGGATCGCCACCGCCAAATAACCGCTCTCTTCGAGGTAGCGATTGAGCGCCAGCGCGTCCTCTTCCGCCCCGACCACCACTGGCACGATCTGCGAGCCCGCCAAACCCACATCCCAGCCCTGGTCTCGCAACCCAGCACGCAAATAGCCGACATTGGCGAACAAAGCCCGTCGTTGCGCGTCCATCTCCGGCACCAATTCAAGCGCCGCGTCGATCGAACCCAACACACTCGGCGGCAGCGCCGTAGTATAGATAAAACCCGAGCAATTATTGACCAAATATTCCCACATCGACTCACCACAGGCGATATAGGCCCCGAAAGCGCCCATGGCCTTGCCAAATGTGCCGATGCACACATCCACCCCTTTCCCACAGGTAAGCCCCATTCCCCGCTCGCCCAGCACGCCGGTAGCGTGCGCCTCGTCGACAATCAATAAGGCGTCGAATTCGGCCGCCAATTCGACTAGCGCATCGATATCGCTAATATCGCCGTCCATGCTAAAGACCGACTCGGTGACGATCAGCCGGCGCGTATAATCCGCCTCGGCGCCCTCCACCAATAATGCCCGCAGATGATCTAGATCGCCGTGGCGGTAGCGCCGCGCCTGACAACGACTCAACGCCGCACCTTGTATCAGACTATTGTGACAACGCCGATCGAGCAGCATCAGGCAATGCCGGTCCGCCAAGGCGGGCAGCAGCGAGATGTTGGCCTGATAACCGGAATTGAACACCAGCGCCTTGGCCGTCTGCTTGAGTCCGGCCAAACGCTCTTCAACCCGGGCGAAACCCGGATGGGAGCCAGCAATTAGTCGCGAAGCCCTCGCCCCAGCACCATGGAGATCGGCGAATTCAACCGCCCGCTGCCGCAAGAGCGGATGCGACGCCAAACCCAAATAGTCATTGCTGCTGAAGTTGACGAGCTTCCGACCTTCGGCGATAACGGTCGTCCCCTCGCCGGCCTGCAAGGTCCGCAACGCGCGCAATTGCCCCTGCTCTCGGCGGCGCGCCAACTCGCGATCGACAAAATCTAATTTGCTAGCCATAGTCTGGAGTATCGGATCTCTTAGAAAAAGTATATACCTAAATTTAAAGTCTAAGATCTATCAAATAATAGATACCGGCAAGATAGACACCATTGAGATCGACCCCATTCGCAGATACCACTTGCCCCTAAGACCAAGCCACTCTATTATACTGTAAACTTGTGAATTAACTGCATTGCGAGACTGCGCCCGATGCCAAATACCCCCGACAAAATCACCGCTTCTTCGCTGCAATCGCAAAAGCAGCGGGGACAGAAAATTAGCATGCTGACGGCCTACGACTACCCGACGGCCCTGCTACAAGACGAAGCCGGTATCGACGTGATTTTTGTCGGCGACTCGGTGGGCACCAATGTGCTCGGCTACCGCAGCCCGCAGCAAGTCACGATGGACGATATTCTCCACCACCTGCGGGCAGTGCGCCGAGCGGTGCGCCGAGCCTACCTGCTGGCCGACCTGCCCTTTATGTCCTATCAGGCCTCGGTGGAAACCGCGGTTGAAAACGCTGGGCGCCTCGTGCAAGAAGGCGGCACGGAAGGCGTCAAACTCGAAGGCGGCCTGCCCGTTTTACCACAAGTCAAAGCCATAGTCGAAGCCGGTATCCCCGTCGTCGGGCACCTCGGTTTCACCCCCCAGTCGCAAGCCCGCGAATTTTATCTCTTCAGCGACCGACGCGGCACCGTGCCCAAATTTCAGGGCAAAGGACCCAAGGGGGCCAAAGCCCTTATTGAGGAAGCCCTACGTCTGGAAGACGCCGGCATTTTCGCCCTAGTGCTCGAGCTAGTCACCGAAGAGGCCGCGCAGGCCGTGACCGAGCGCCTTTCCATCCCCGTTATCGGCATCGGCGCCGGACGCTATTGCGACGGCCAAGTCCTTATCGTGCACGACCTGGTCGGGCTCAACGAAGAAGACCTGATCTTGGCCAAGGCCTATGGCCAGACGCGCCAGGTCTGGTTGGATATTTTCAGCACTTATCGTCGGGAAGTGGCAGAGGGTTTATTTCCCACGGCGGAAAACGTCGCCCATATGGAACCCGATAAACACGCCGAGTTAGATGCATTGCTCAAAGGCAACGGCAAGAACGATTGATCCTTCCAGAGGAGAATGCTTAGATGCGCTCGTTTTACACCACCGCACTGATTCTGGGGCTTGCCGCCCCCGCCTTGGCCCAAACCGACGAGTCGAGTAGGACCCCGAGTTACCTCGCCAGCCTCGATTCGATTATGGGAGAGATCGTCGCCCTGCTTTCCACCGTGCTGCTTTTCGACTTTGGCACCGGCCTGCCGCTGATCGTCGCCGTGCTGCTCTTTGGCGGCATCTTCTACAGCTTTTACTTCGGCTGGTTTTCCATCCGTGCCTTCCGCCACGCCATCGACGTCGTACGCGGGATCTACGACGACCCCAACGACCCCGGTGAAATATCGCACTTCAAGGCGCTGACCAGCGCGCTTTCCGCAACCATCGGCCTCGGTAATATCGCCGGTGTCGCCGTCGCCATCGGCACCGGTGGCCCCGGGGCGCTGGTCTGGATGATCGTTACTGCGATCTTCGGCATGTCCTCAAAATTAGCCTCCTGTACCCTAGCGATTATGTATCGCACGATCCAAAGCGATGGGCGCGTCACCGGCGGCCCCATGTACTACCTTGAAAAAGGGCTTGAACTCCGGGGGTTCAAAAGACTCGGCCGCGCCCTCGCCGTGCTCTTCGCCATGCTCTGTATCGGCGGTGCACTCGGCGGTGGCAATATGTTTCAATCGAATCAGACCGTAGAAGCGCTCGGCGTAGTCAGCCCCATCTTCAAAACCTATAATTGGCTCTTCGGGTTGATTCTCGCTGCAATGGTCGGCGCAGTCATCATCGGCGGCATCCAACGCATCGCCAGCGTAACCTCTCGCCTCGTTCCGACCATGTGCATTCTCTATGTGCTCAGCGCCCTCTTCATTATCTTGAGCAATATTGGCGAAGTGCCCGCGATGTTCGTGCTCATCTTTAGCGAGGCCTTTTCCGGCCAAGCGGTAGAAGGCGGTATTCTGGGCATAGCGATTATCGGTATCACCCGCGCCGCCTTCTCCAACGAGGCCGGCATCGGCTCGGCGGCGATCGCGCACGCAGCGGCCAAAACCGAGGAGCCGGCGCGCGAGGGCATCGTGGCGATGATCGGCCCCTTTATCGATACGATCGTCATCTGCACCATGACCGCGTTAGTCGTGCTTTTAACCGGCGTCTACAAGGACCCTAACTTGCAAGGCAAAGGCGCGGAGATGACCGCCACCGCCTTCGGCTCGGTCATCCCGGGTGCAGAAATCGCATTGGCCATCATTATCTGCCTCTTCGCCTACTCGACAATGATCTCCTGGGAATACTACGGCGAACGCGCGTGGGAATACCTCTTCGGCAGCGGCTCGCTATTGATCTTCCGCCTGCTCTTTATCCTCTTTGTCTGGATCGGCGCCGTCAGTCAGTTGGCCAACGTCATCAGCTTCTCAGACCTGATGATCCTCAGTATGGCCGTTCCCAATATCATCGGCGGAATTATTCTCAGCCCCTTGATCAAGGAGAAGCTGCAAGAATATTGGGCACGACTGCAACGCGGCGAAATGCGGCGTTTCAAATAGGCGCCTTGCACTGCCCCGTGATTAGAGTATCATCACCGAACCACTAGTATAGTGCGCCTTCCGTTAACCGCCAACGCCGTTTTGCCTCTAATGAGACCCATGATTTTTTGTATACTCCTCGCCGTCGCCGTGCCACTTTTCGCCGAGGAGCCGACGCAACTTGATGTCCTCCTTCTAGAAGAAAACTTTCACCCTGAGCTTCTGCGTTTCACCGCAACGCTCGCACCTCTGCGAGAAGCCGAATTGGCGTTTGAGGTTCCAGGCGAGGTAAATACCCGCCCCGCCGAGTTGGGCCAAAGGGTCGAACCGGGTCAGGAACTGCTCACACTGAACCCGCGCCGGTTCAAAATCCAAAAGCAGCTCAGGAACGCCGAATTACAAGGCGCACAAAGTCAGTTTGAACTCGCCGAATTAAATTTTCACCGCTCCGAAATTCTGTACCGCGACAGCACCCTGAGCCAAGAAGCGGTCGATCAATCCCGTTACCAACGCGACGCGGCCCAGAGCTTAAGGGATGTGGCCCGTGCGAGACTAGCTTTGGCTCGCTTAGACCTGATGGCGAGCTCGATCCGCGCCCCATTCGCCGGCGAGGTCGCCGCCCTTCATGTCGAGATAGGAGAACGAGTCGCTGCTGGACAGGCCGCCCTGCGACTCGCCGCGCGCGACACGGTCATCCTACGCGCCCACGTTTCAGCGACTGCACTCAACAAGCTCAAAATTGGCCTATCGGCAAAAGTTGAACCAGCAGACGGACGACCGGCCTTCTTCGCTAGTATCACCCATATAGGCCAAGTCGCCGACCCAACATCACGACGATATCCCATAGAGCTTTTAGCGGCAGATCCCGGTGGCCCCCTGGGCATACTCGCCTCGCTCACTGTCACGAGTGAACAGAACCTGCGCGGCGTCGAATTGCCTGCCACTGCGCTGCGCTTTCGCTCGAACCGAGCGTACACCTATATCGTCGCCGGTTCGGGTAATAGCGGCGAATTAGTAGAACGCCAGGTTGAGATCGGCGCGGAGCTGTCCGGCGGCCGGTTCTTCATCACCGATGGTCTGGCCCCGGGCGACCGAGTCGTCGAATTCGGATCCGTCCCGTTCGCGCCTGGCCAGACCGTACAAATTGCTCGGACTCGGCGCCTGCAGCAAGAACGCGTCGGGCGATGAACGTTTTTTTTCGCTGGATAGTCCACAACCCGCTCATCGCCAACCTACTGACCTTCTGCCTCCTGCTCGGGGGCGGGATCGCTTACCGGACCATGCCACAAGAGTATCTGCCCCCGGTAAACCTCAAATGGCTGATCGCCGTGCTCTCCTACCCTGGCGTATCGGCGGCCGATATCGAGCAGATCATTACCCGCCCCGTCGAAGACGAGCTCGAAGAAATAGACTTCGTCAATCAGTTCAACTCCACCAGCACCGAAGGCAGCGTCGAGTTCTCCATGCAGTTCGAGGATATTTCGCTAGACGAATTCGAACGCCAATACCAGGAAGTCCGCCAAGGGGTCGACCGCGCCGACCTACCGGACGGCGTGCTCGACCCCTTCTACATAAAAATTAAATCATCTAACTTCATCCCCTTAGTGCAGATCGCATTGACCGGCGGCACAGAAATAGCCTACCACGAACTTCGCCACCGTGCCGAAGAGTTGCGCGATAGCATCGAGAGGTTCTGGGAGGTCGACCGCGTTTTTCTTTACGACGACCGCGAACGCCAGATCCACGTCGAAGTCGACCCGCTGAGCGCCCGCGCGCTCAGCCTCAGCCTGGACGACCTCGGCCGGGCACTCGAAATGAGCAACCTCGACCTGCCTGCCGGTACCCTGGAACTGGGTTCGAGCGAGTATCTTATCCGCAGCGCGGATCAGTTCCGCAGCTTGCGCGACATCAGGGCAGCCATAGTCCGCCCCGACCCCCTAGGCAACCACGTGCGCCTCGGTCAGGTAGCGGCGGTCCGCGACACCTATGCCCGCGAGGAAGCGCGGTCGCGGCTCAACGGCCAGCGCAGTATCGCCCTCGGCGTTACCAAGAAAGACGTCGGCTCGTCGTTGGACCTGCTCGAAAAAACCCACGCGTTATTGGCCGAATTCGCCGTCGGCCTACCCCCTGGGATCGGAGTCGAGCTGGTCAATGACACGTCGATCCGCGTCAGAAATGCCCTCAGCAACCTGCAGATCAACGCGCTCGCCGGCGGCCTGTTAGTAGTCTTCGTGCTTTGGATGTTTTTGGGGTTGCGCAACAGCCTGCTGGCCGCCGTCGGTATTCCGGTCGCGTTCGCTTTAGCTTTCGTCTTGCTCAAACTTACCGGCGCCTCGATAAACGAGAATACGCTCTTCGGCCTAGTACTCGTATTGGGTATGGTCGTCGATGACGCCATCGTGGTCATTGAAAACGTCTACCGGTATATTCAGGCCGGCCATCAACGCCGCCAAGCCGCGATCGAAGGCACCCGTGAAGTTCTCGCACCGGTGCTGACCTCAACTTTGACGACCATCGCCGCTTTCATGCCTTTAGTCTTGCTACCTGGCACCATCGGCGAATTCCTGCAAGTCGTGCCCATCACCGTCAGCCTAACCCTACTGGCCTCGCTGGTCGAGTGTTTCGCGATTTTGCCTTCGCACATCGCGGATTACGGCGGCAGCCGCGACAGCCGCAGCCCACTCGACGAACCCATGGCGCGGCTAACCCGCGCCTACCAGGCCCTGCTCAGCCGAATCCTGCCCTCCTGGACGCGCTATGCCATAGCGCTAGGTGTCCCCCTGTCGATCTTCGCGGCCTCCGCCTATATCTTCCCGCAATTGCGTCAAGAGCTCTTCAGCTCCGATCCGCAAAGTTATTTTGCCGTCTGGCTAAAATTGCCCGAGGGCACTGCACTCAATGAAACGGACCGGCATACCCGCATACTCGAAGCCGCCGTCCGCCGCCTACCGCCGGATGACCTGGCCCTAGTCGAACGTATCCTGGTCAATGTCGGCGTACAAAACGCCGCCGACCGCTCCTACGTACGCCCCAATTGCGCCGAGCTTGTCGTCGACGTCACCGACGGCCCCGAAATGATCGATAAGTTACAACGAATGGTCGCCTTTGTTCGCGACGAAGCCCGCGACCTCGGCTACGATGACGAAGTAGTACAAGTCAAGATCATCCAGGCCGGACCGCCGAAAGACGCCCCGCTGGAAGCAAAAATTCAGGGCGATGATTTCGTTGCCTTGGAAGAAATCGCCACCCTGCTCAAAACACACCTGAAAACCTACCCGGGCTTGGTCTCCATTGACGACGACTTTGCCGAGGGTAAAAACGAGCTCATTTTTCGCCTGCGCCACGAGGAAGCACGTAGGCTGGGGTTAAACGCGGCTGATGTCGGAGGGGCACTACAAGGGGCATTGCGGGGACGTCCCTCCGGAGTCTATCGCGCCGACGACGAGGAAATGCCCATCCTGGTCCGCTATCGCCCCGACTGGTTCCAAACTGGTGCGGACTTGCAGGACCTCGAAATTCGCACTCCAGCCGGCGGATTCGTCAACCTCGGTTCGGTCGCCGACCTAGAACGCGGCGTCGGCTATAGTGAGATCAAACGCCGGGACTTTCGCCGTACGGTCACGGTCTTTGCCGACGAAGCCCCTGACGCCCTCGGGACTGCGGCCCCGGCCATTGAGGGTCTACGCGGTTATTTTGAGCGCGAAGTCGCTCCTGCCTACCCGGGCTACAGCCTCATATTTGGCGGCCAATTCCAGGAGTTCGAGCGTAGCTTCGACAACATAATTCTACTTTTCGGCTTCGGCGCCTTGTGCATCTTCTTCATTCTCGTGGTGCAGTTTCGCTCTCTGATCCAACCCTTTATCATTCTCACCACCATCCCCTTCGCCCTCGCCGGTGCTCTACTCGGCCTGGTGCTCGGCGGCTTCCCCCTCTCGATCACGGTTATCTATGGCATGGTCGGGCTCTCCGGGGTCGTTGTAAATGATTCAATCGTGTTCATCAGCTTTATCAACACCGCCCGGGCAAAGGGTGATGAACGGCTTACCGCGATCTTGGCCGGGGCGGGCAAACGCCTCAGGCCCATTATCCTCACGACAGTCACGACTATCGGCGGTGTGCTGCCCATCGCCTTGGGTTTGCTGGGTAAATCCGAAGTTTGGTCACCGCTAGCTACACTGATCGTCTTCGGCCTCGGTACCGCCTCGGCACTGATGCTGATCGTTATCCCTTGTCTCTATTTCGTCGTGGAAGATGTGCGAGATTTTTTTCGCCTCCGGACCGCCGTTCTCGGACAAATGTTGTACGAAAAAGAATAACGGAGAGCTAAGACGCCAATGGGGATTTAGTCTGCTACCGAAGTCGGTCGCGTCAGATCCATACCCAACGATTTAGGAAAGCGCTGTTGCACCGGTACTGTCGCCGCCGTGCCGTCGGTAAAACCTTTGATCGCCGCAAGCCCGATTTTGTAGAGACTGGCCGGGTTCCACAACAACCAACCGCGCGCACCGCCGTCTTCGGCGCCGTGCAACTGCTCGGTGACATAGAGCGAATCAAAATGCGTGACCCGATAATCAAAGGACTGGATCCAGGGCCGCACCGGCACATCGTGCGCAGTGGCTAATTTTTGCAAGCGCTGGCACCCTTGCAAAAGGAAGTAGTAGGGATAATCGACCGGACGGTCGATACGCTCAAATCCATCTTCGAAATGCGAGGGGTAGAGCATAGGACTGACCGCATCGAGATGTGGCAGTAGATCGGGCAAGTGTTGCCCGATCGTTCGTCGATCCGCCTCCCGCCCCCACGCCGCGACCCCGAAAATATCGGCCGAGAGCAATACCCCCATAGGCTCGAGTACGCGCTCGACCTCTATGACAAAATCAGTAATGATGCGGTCTTTCGCTACCACAGCGGGGTCAAATGCGAAAACGGCGTCGGCTAAATTCCCTTCCGTCGGAAAGCGCACATAGTCGAGCTGTATCTCGTCGACGCCCAACTCCGCGACTTCGCGCACTATGGCCAAGAGATACTCCTGCACCTGAGGCAGCGACGGATCGACCCAATTACTTTTACCGCGTTCCGACCACAGCGCCGGACCCTCGCGCGATAAAGGCACAAAATCAGGGCGTTCCCGAGCCAAACGAGCGTCGTAAAAACACGTCAACCGCGCCACGACATGAATATTGCGCCGGTGCAGCGCATCGAGCATTTTGGCCGGTTGTGCGATCGACGCCCGCTGGCCAGCGCCGATTTCCAAGGCTAGCGGCACCGAGGAAGCATACCCGAGATTCCCATAGCGATCCTTGGCGTCAAAAACGACGGTATTGCCCCCTGCCGCCACCAAAGCATCCGCCAAAGTGAGCATCCTACGGCTACCGACCAGTGCAGCGGTGATATAGACGCCCCGCGCGGCAAAATCAGCAGCACGGGTAACCGTTTGGTCCAATAATTCCGCATAACTCAGCGAAACATCCAGACGCTGCCCTATCTGAATCACATCGCCTTGCAACCCATTCTGCCGCTTGATCGTATCGACAAGTTCCTCCGCCGTGTACTCGGTGCTATGGGGCAAGAGTCGATAGGCAATCGCCAAAAGCGAATCGCCCGGACGCACAGTCAATACCGTATCGCGCACCGCGACTTGCGCTTCGAGCACGGACGCTAAAAAGCAAAAAATAAGGCCAACTAAAAAAACCAAGGATTACTCCAGCAGCGGCAAAAATTAACAAATTGTTAATAAAATACTTAGATACGAAATTAGGCCACTTACACCAGAAAAAGCAAGTGGCCTATTAAATTTTCCCCAATAAGGGATTTGGCAGAATAAAATTGACCTAAGCTGTAGTTATTATTACCTTTGTACTAACCTAGGGTGCCTCAATAAATCCTTCTCCTGCCCCCTCCAGCCATTCTCGATCTTCCGCCAGGTAAATCTCCTCGATTGCCAGGTCGGCAAAGGCCTCCGACCAACGCTCGAAACCCACTTTTCCCTCCTGTTCTTGCATGCGCAGTTGGGCGACAAAGGCAAAACGATTCAGCGCAAAAGTTAGGGTCGCGACCTTACCGCCCTTTAAATCCACTTCCAATTGCTGGGTCTGGCCGCCATACTGTAAATCAATCCAATGTCGACCCGCCGGCAAATTGTGGAAGAGCAAGCCCTGATAGCCGCGTTTGAACAATTCTAGCCTATAGCGGCCATCTATGCGAATGATAATATCCTCGAGGATCTCGCTACCGATAGGGGCCTGGACCAGCGCCAACGAAGCATCTAGATCAGAGAAGAGCTCTTCGGTGTCTATATCATAGGCCACCGATCCGCTTTCGCGCGCGGGCTCCTGCAACGCAACCTTGGGTTTTTGGCCCTGCATCCAAGCGGGCGGCGGCAATTTCGGCGTCATGCCACCATCGCGGGTGAGCGCGTAGACCACGATATTGCTCCCGGCCATCAGCGAATAAGTCACCGGCTCAGTGCCGTCACTCTCGGAGTTTAAACTGGCCATCCAATTCTTTTGCAACCCGAGATCACTAAGCACCGCGACCAAATTGCCGTCAACTTCGACGCCCCACAAGCCCTGCGACGGCGGCACTGCATCGCCACCCGACTCGCTGGTTTCCGGGTTAAAAGTAACATCTTGCTGAACAGCGAGCAGGTCCTCCCGATTCGAGACCGGGTAATACCAGGTCGGATTGCTGCCCACATCGGCCACCTGCGCCTTGTCCTCACCGGGAAAGCCGCCACCGAATTCATAAAAAGAATGGTAGATCATATGCGAAGTCGGAATGGGCGCCAATTGCGCCTCGACACCCAGAATCGAGCGCAGATGCCGGGTCATCTCGCGCAAATAGCGGTTGTTGCCTTCGATAAAGAGAAAGCCGCCCTCGTGCAGATAGCGCCCCAAAAGTGCTTTTTCTTCTTCGCTGAACATGGTCAGCACTTCATCGCGATAGGGGATCAGTCCCCCGCCCTGAAAAAGAAAATGTATGGGATCCTTGAGCAGTTTTTCCGAGAGGAAATGTTCGTAGGTCTCGTCGCTGACCCGCGCCAAAAGCTTCGTGTGGTCACGCAAATAGCGGCTCATCGCGTCGAGCGCGCCGCGCCCGGAGCCGGCCCCGTAAACGTGCACCTGGGTAAAATTGACATAGCCGGCCAGATCCCGCCGGCTGCCCGGGTCGCGAATAACGGCGGCGTGATCCTTGTTTGCTCGTGCCAAATCGACCATCCGCAACAGGTCCATCGAAGCAATGCCCATGCTGTCAGCCAAACCCAGCGCCGAAGGCGAGATCATCTTTACCCGCTCGAAAACTGGTGCATCTTCTTTGGCACCGCTGGCAATCTCGCGCAGGACCAGCGGCGCTTGCTGTGTCTCTATATCGGGCGCGGTCGTCTCGAGCCGGAGATCTTGCTCGCGTATCTCCGCCGCCTGCTCCTCAGGCCGTTGCAAATACTCCATCTCGACTTTGGGCGCTGCGGTATCCTGCTTTGGCAGCGCGCTCAGGCGGCGAGGCTTGAACTGCGGCGGAATCAGCGCAATGCGCGCGCGAAAAGACTCCGCGTCAAGCTCACCCAGCCACAGGTCGCGCGTCATGTAAAGCCCGGCCAAATGCAGAAATACCGATATCAGCAAGCAGGTCCAGATGACCTTTTTTTTCAACACGGAAGCAATCTTTCTGCAGCGCCGTCCCTATGGACGGTCGCGATCTCGGTATACCTTCTAACGATCATACAACGGGTAAGTTCCCCCCAATAGATGCACAAATGCCGCTAAAAGATAGTGATTTTAACACATTCGCCCCAGATCCCATAAATGGCTGTAAGAAAATGTCTTTTTGCATAGAAAAGACCCTCATATTATCTTCTTCTGACCGTCTGACCAGTGCTTATTACGCCTGTAAAACGGCCAACGCAAAGGAATTATCCCAACGATGAACGAAAGCGAAGATCTAAAAGCCGAGGTGCACGAGTGGCTCGAATCGCTAGATTATGTGTTAGCCAATAGAACACCCGAGCAAGTCAACTACCTGTTGCAGCAACTACAGGCCCGAACCGCAGCAGCCGGCATCGACCTGCCCTTCAGCGCCAATACCCCCTATCTCAACACGATAAACCGCGAACAACAGCCCCCCTATCCGGGCAGCCGTGAGATCGAGCGCCGCATCAAAAACATCGTGCGCTGGAACGCCATGGCGATGGTCACCCGCGCCAACCGCGACAAGGCGGCCCCCGGCGGTCATATCTCAACCTACGCCTCTTCTGCAACGCTCTACGAGGTCGCCTACAACCACTTCTTCCGCGCCCCCAGTAACGGGCATCCCGGCGACCAAATATATTTCCAGGGCCACGCCGCGCCCGGGATGTACGCCCGCGCCTTCGTCGAGGGCCGCCTGAGCGAGCGCAAACTAGAGAACTTCCGCCGCGAGTTACAAGAGGGCGGCGGACTGTCTTCCTACCCGCACCCCTGGTTGATGCCCGACTTCTGGCAGTTCCCCACCGTCTCGATGGGCCTAGGTCCCATTCTGTCGATCTACCAAGCGCGCTTCAACCGCTATCTCGAACACCGCGGCCTCAAACCGGCCGATGACGGCAGGGTCTGGGCCTTTTTAGGTGACGGCGAGTGCGACGAGCCCGAAAGCTTAGGCGCGATCACCCTAGCCTCGCGCGAAAACCTCGACAATCTCATCTGGGTCGTTAACTGCAACCTGCAACGCCTCGACGGCCCGGTACGCGGCAATGGCAAGATCATCCAGGAACTTGAAGCCGCCTTCCGCGGGGCCAACTGGAATGTAATCAAAGTGGTCTGGGGTGACGACTGGGACCCGCTGCTCGAAAAGGACAACGACGGTCGCTTGGCCCAACGTATGGACGAGGTCGTCGACGGCCAATACCAAAAATACTCGGTCTCCGACGGCGACTATATTCGCAAAGACTTCTTCGGCGCCGACCCACAGTTGGCCAAAATGGTCGAGCACTACACCGACGATCAATTGCAGAAGATGCGCCGCGGCGGGCACGACCCCGAAAAGGTATACGCCGCCTACCATCAGGCCGTAGCGCACAAGGGCGGCCCGACCGTCATCCTCGCCAAAACCATTAAAGGATATGGCTTGGGCGAAGCAGGTGAGGGCAAGAATATTGCCCACAACCAGAAAAAACTTAACGAAGACGAGATTCGCATCTTCCGCACGCGCTTCGGCATCCCCATCTCCGACGACGAAATCGCCGAGACGCCCTTCTATCGGCCTGCCGAAGACAGCCCAGAGATGGCGTATATCCGCGAACACCGCGAAAAACTCGGAGGTGCCGTACCGGCGCGCCACGTACAGGCTGCACCACTGGTTATGCCACCAGAGGAAATGTGGGAAGAATTCAAAAAGAGTTCGGGCGACCGCGAATTCGCCACCACCATGGCCTTTGTCTCGGTAATGCGCAAACTAATGCAGGACAAAGAAATTGGTAAGCTCATTGTGCCGATCATCCCCGACGAGTCGCGCACCTTCGGCATGGATCCGCTCTTCCGCCAATTCGGCATATATTCGAGTAGGGGGCAGTTATACGAGCCGGTCGACAAGGACGTAATCGCCTATTACAAAGAAGCGATCGATGGCCAGATGCTCGAAGAGGGCATCACCGAGGCCGGTTCAATGTCCTCCTTTATCGCCGCCGGCTCCGCCTACGCGACACACGGCATCAACACCATCCCCTTCTTCATCTACTATTCGATGTTCGGTATGCAGCGCATCGGCGACCTAGTCTGGCTGGCCGGCGATATGCGCGTCAAAGGTTTTATGATCGGCGGCACCGCTGGGCGCACCACCCTCAACGGCGAGGGCCTGCAGCACGAAGATGGCCAGAGCCACCTGTTGGCCTATCCTGTGCCCAACCTCGAAGCCTACGATCCAGCCTTCGGTTATGAGATCGCCGTCATCATCCGCGAGGGCATCCGCCGGATGTATGTCGAGCAAGAAGACATCTTCTATTATATGACGGTTGAGAATGACCCCTACCGGATGCCGGAAATGCCCGACGGGGTCGAAGAGGGCATTCTCAAAGGCATGTACAAATTCAAGGCTTCGACCAAAAAACGCGCCAAGCTCAAAGCGAACCTCTTCGGCAGCGGCGCCATTATGAACGGCGCCCTGGAGGCGCAGAAAATTCTCGAAGAAGACTACAAGGTCAGTGCCGATGTCTGGAGTATCACCAGCTATAAGGCCCTGCACCGCGACTGTCTTGACGCCGAGCGCTGGAACCGTATGCATCCCGGCGACAAAACCCGACTCAGCTATCTAGAACAATGTCTCGAAAAAGAAAGCGGCGTCTATGTCATGGCTTCGGACTATGTCAAAGCGTTGCCCGAGTCCATCGCTCGCTGGTTTCCCAACCCTCCCGTCGCCTTGGGCACCGATGGTTTTGGGCGCAGCGAAAGCCGCGAAGCCCTACGCGACCACTTCGAAGTGGATGCCCGCTTTATCGTGTTGGGTGCATTAGGCGCCCTTGCCCGCGAGGGGGAGATCGATGTCGCGGTGGTTACGAAAGCCATGAAAGACCTCAAGATCGATCCCGAGAAAGCCAATCCGGCCTATCTCTAAGCAATGCCGGTTTTGTATCTATGACATTCACTTAGACTAGCCCTAAAGAGATTGCCTACGCTATGCCGATAGAATTTGCACTGCCCGACTTGGGCGAAAATATTGAGAACGGCGACGTCGTCAGTGTGCTGGTCGCCGTCGGCGACACACTCGTCGAAGACCAGCCCGTCATCGAGCTCGAAACCGACAAGGCCGTTATCGAGGTCCCTTCCTCTATAAGCGGCACCGTCACCGAAATCCTCGTACAGCAGGGCGACACTGTCGCCGTCGGGCAGGCCATAATCAAAGTCGAAATATCCGCCGCCGCCGCGCCTGCTGCTACTGTGCCCCCCCCTGCGCCCGAAGCGCAAGCGGAAGCAGCCGTACCTGCGCCGCAACCAGCACCGACCTCGGCAGGCCCGATAGAATTCGCCTTGCCCGATTTGGGCGAAAATATCGAAAACGGCGACGTCATCAGCGTACTGGTCGCCGTCGGCGACACACTCGCCGAAGACCAACCCGTCATCGAACTCGAAACCGACAAAGCCGTTATCGAGGTCCCTTCCTCTATAAGCGGCACCGTCACCGAAATCCTCGTACAGCAGGGCGACACTGTCACCATCGGGCAAGCCATAATCAAAGTCGAACCATCTGCCGCAGCCGCGCCTGCTGCGGCTGCGGCATCTACGGCTGGAGCTCAAGAAACTACAGCTACTCCTGCACCGACACCTTCACCCGGCACCCCTTCTGCTGCACCGGCGGCCGCAACACCGCCAGCACCTATAACCGCCGCGGCGACAACAACACCAACCAAGCTGGTACCGGCCGCACCTTCGACCCGTCGTCTGGCGCGCGAGATCGGCGTCGATATCACCCAAGTCAAGGGTTCCGGCCCCGCCGACCGCATCTCGATAGACGACGTCAAAGCGCATTCTAAAAAACTGCACGAGTCACCGAGCGCGGCTCCTAGTATCGCCCAAGCCGCGCCGCTGCCCGACTTCAGCCAATGGGGCGAGATCGAACGACAGCCGATGAGCAAGGTGCGCCAGATAACCGCCCAGCGCCTCGCACAGGCCTCGTCGACAATCCCGATGGTCACCCAATTCGACAAGGCCGACACCACCGACCTGGAAAAATGGCGCAAAGAATACGGCAAGAAGGCCGAGGCCACCGGCGGCAAACTGACCCCGACGGCGATTATCATCAAGATCCTCGGCGCGGCGCTCAAAGCCTTCCCGCAATTCAATGCCAGCATCGATATCGCCAGCCAGGAAATCATCTATAAGAGCTACTGCAATATCGGTATCGCCGTCGATACCCCGCACGGCTTGTTGGTTCCCGTCGTGCGCGACGTCGACCAGAAAAATATTATCGAACTCTCGGTCGAATTGGGCGAGATGGCGCAGAAGACCCGCGATCGCAAAGTCGGCCCCGCCGATATGCAGGGCGGCTCGATCACCATCAGTAATGTCGGCTCGATGGGCGGCACCGCCTTTACGCCCATCGTCAACCCGCCCGAGGTGGCGATTTTGGGGGTGGCGCGTTCGAGCATCGAACCCACCTATGTCGATGGCGAGTTACTGCCGCGGACCATCCTTCCGCTCTCGCTCAGCTATGACCATCGCCTGATTGACGGCGCCGACGGCGCTCGTTTTCTGCGCTGGATCTGCGCGGCCCTCGAAAATCCCTTCGTCGTCCTCTTAGAAGGCTAAGCCCATATGAACACAACTAAACTGGCCATCATCGGCGGCGGTCCGGGCGGCTATGTCGCCGCATTCAAAGCCGCCGACCTGGGCTTGGACGTCACCCTGATCGACGAAGAAGTCAACCCCGGTGGCGTCTGCCTCTATCGCGGTTGTATCCCCTCCAAAGCCCTATTGCATATCGCCAAATTACTCAATGAATCGAGGGAGGCCGAAAAGTGGGGTGTAAAATTCGCCGAACCTGAGATAGACCTGGACCGTTTGCGGGAGTGGAAGAACGAGGTCATCACCAAGATGACCGGGGGATTGGGCCAATTGGTCAAAGCACGTAAACTCAAGCATATACAGGGCCGCGCCCGCTTTGTCGACGCCCACACCCTGCATATTGACAAAGCCGACGGCGACCAAGATCAACTGCAGTTCGAAAATGCCATCCTCGCCACCGGTTCGCGCCCGGCGGTGCCCGGCGTCTTCCGCCTCGCCACCGACCGCATCATGGACTCGACCGGAGCACTCGAACTCAACGACATCCCCACCTCGATGCTCGTGGTAGGCGGTGGCATCATCGGCATGGAACTCGGCCAGGCCTACGCGGCGCTTGGCACTAAAGTCTCCGTCGTCGAAATGCTGCCGGGGCTTATCCCCCCGGCTGACCGAGACTTGGTCAAACCACTGCAGAACAAGGTTGCCGAACGCTTTGAGGAAGTGATGCTCAACACCCAGGTAACCCAATTGGAAGAAGGTCCCGACGGGCTTACCGTCCACCTGCAGGACCTCGACGGCAAAAAAAGTGCCAAAACCTATAACAAAATCCTGCTCTCCGTCGGCCGAGTGCCCAATAGCGGCGATATTGGCCTGGAGACCACTGCCATCGCCGTCGACGAGCGCAATTATGTGCAAGTCGACGGCCAGATGCGCACCGCTGAACCCTCGGTCTTCGCCATCGGCGACCTCGTTGGCGCCGGTCTGGCGCACACCGCCTCGCACCAAGGCGCGATGGTCTCCGAGGTCATCGCCGGCCACGACAAACTGGTCTTTGAACCCAACGCAATTCCCAGCGTCGTCTACACCGACCCGGAAATTGCCTGGTGCGGCCTGACGGAAGAAGAAGCCAAGAAAATCGGCCGCCGAATAAAGGTCGCGCGCTTCCCTTGGGCTGCTTCGGGGCGCGCCACGACCCAGGATACCAACGATGGCGTCACGAAGCTGCTCATCGACCCGGAAACAGACCGAGTATTGGGCGTCGGCATCGCCGGTAGCGGCGCCGGGGAACTGATTGCCGAAGGCGTATTAGCGATAGAGATGGCGGCATTGGCCTCCGATATCCAATTATCGATCCATCCGCACCCGACGCTCTCCGAAACGGTGATGGAAGCGGCCGAAGTCCACTACGGCCAGAGCCCCCACCTCTACGCTCCGAAACGAAGTTAGGCTAAGGTCCCAGCCCCGTAGCGCAAGCACGGTGCACAGAGCGATAAGCATAGATGCGCCTGCGCCCGTTCGGCCAATGGGCGTCCCGTCGGCGACTCGCCCATCATCGCATGATCCGTATGGTGCACATATAAATGAGACGCCACCGCGGAAGTGCCCCACTTCGGGTCGAGCTGAAAGACACCTGTGGAAATTACCGATCATCGCTCTCGCCAACTTCCACGTCGATCGGTATCACATCGCGCACTTGGTCTATAATCGCTGGACCAAACCATTTTCAATCGCGCTTGGCCTCGTAAAAATAAAACTCCGACACCTCCCGATCCTCATGAAAATCGATCACAAAATCGAAGCGCCGGTCGCGTAGAAATATTTTGACACCTGCGACGAGTTCCACCTTGTCTCCGTCAATTTCCCGCTTGAGATCCAGCCCCGATTCGTTTTCGCGCGTATTGTGAAAAGCCATAGGGATTTAGACCGGGCAAGACGACAAATTGGCAATGTTCTAACAATCGCGGATGCAATCCCTCAACAAAATTCAGCACAGCTTCCGGACCCGGCCGGCTCATCACGGTGCAAACCCGCTGTCAGTAAAATTTGTGCTTCAGCCGCCGTACCCAATATCAATCCTTGAACAGAATAATCACCGTATTCGGCAACTAATTGCATCGAGCCCAACCCCGCTAAACGCTACTCTAAGAGGGAATAATTCCGCTTTTCCATATTTTCATCTTCGGGCAAACTTTTCTCGATCTTATAGAACCGAGGGAAATTATTTCCATTTATTATTATTATTTCAAATAACACAAGTTATTATTTTACAGTATCTTGCACGCAATTAAATCATAGGCATGAACTTTGCATATATCTTTAGTATCACCCATTAAAACCAATGCAATAACCATGAATAATACGCCTCTATCTCCTCAGTTTGGCCCGCGCTTGCAGAAACTGGATCGAGAGATCCAACACAGTCTCAGCGAAGTGCGCCGCCATATTCAAGCCTTAGAACAAGCGGAAAAAAATGCGGCCGGTAAAGCTCCTTTCGCCGACTTGCTCAAAGCATCAATCGACGAGCAAAATAGCAAAAAACCCTCTTGATCGCCCCCTGTACGCAAAGGGCTGATATTTTCCGCTTGGCTCATTGCAACTCTTTAGCGTATTTTTGGTTTTCAGTGTAGATATACCACCTTCCTCACCTTAGGTCCCGATTTAAATGACCGACCAGGCCAAATTAGCATGGAAAACGCTAGGCCTGAGCCTGCTGGTACTATTGCCTTTCGTGGCCTATTTTTATTTTTCGGGGGTCATCGAGCACCGCGCTCCGGCCGGCGACGATATTGCCGAGCTCATCGCTCAAGAGCGTTATGCCCTGGCCTATCGCCAGCTGATGCGGCTCGACCTAGGTGAACTGCCTCTCCCAGACCAGACCCGTATCCAGTTGCAACGGGCGATCTGCGAACGTCAACTCAAAAAACCTAGCCGCGCCTACGCCCGGTTGCACGACTTACCCGACGACCTACCCTATCTAGAAGAGTACCGCCGTTTTTGGATGGCCCGGTCGCTGGAGGATATGGGCGAGACGCGCGGTGCGGTCGCCGCCTATCAAGACTTCTTAATCACCGCGCAGAACTCGATGTTGCAGCACTCCTCCCGCCTGCACTTAGCGACCCTCTATCGGACCGACGAGCAACCTGCCAAAGCCCTGGCCCTTTACCAAGAGCAACTGGCAGCAAATCCGGATCAGGCACCACACCTGCTCTATCAACTCGCCGCGACCAGCGACGAGCAAAAGGATACGCAGCAAGCGCAAAAATGGCGCCTGCAACTCATTGAAGACCATCCCAAGTCCCAGCAAGGCCTCAAGACCCTTAGCAAGCTGCCGCGATCACTCGATGCCCGCACGACCTATGCCGCCGCTCTGGTTCGCTATAGCCAAGAGCAGTTCGACAAGGCCGTCAAAGGTTTTGATCGCTTTATCCGTTCGTATCCCCGCGACCAGCGCGTGGCCGAAGCCCGTTTCATGCTCGGCAGAGCCTATCTCGCCGCCGGCAATTACGACAAAGCTGAAAAAACTTTCAACGAAGTTTACGACAAATACGGCCGCCCGTCGGCCCTCTACCGCATCGCCGGAATCCAGGTACGCCGCAATCGCGAAGAAGAGGCTATCGCCAGCTATCAGCGTTTCGTCAAACGCTTCCCCCAACACGACCTGGCCGACGATGCCCTCTGGCAGTCGGCGAAGGCCCTTGAACGCAACAACCACTTCGACCGCGCCGAAAAAGATTATCGCCACCTGACCGAGGACTATCCCGAAAGCAAATACCGCGACGAAGCGGGCTGGAGCATAGGTTTTACGTTCTATTGCCGGAAGGAATACCGCAAGGCACTCGTGGTTTTTGAACGCCTAAGTAAACTGGCGCGCGAAGAACATATCGTCGACCAGTGCCTCTATTGGGCCGGCAAGAGTGCCGCCGAATTGGGCCAGGACGATAAAGCGACAGCACTCTACCGCCGGGCCGCCGCCGGTTTCCCGCGTTCCTACTACTCGTCCCGCGCCGTTAAATTAGGCTACTTAGACCGAATCCAGATCAAGAGCCGCCCGCTGGCGACCATGCGACCGCGCCCCGAGGACAAGGCCAGACTCAAGGGCCTGGAGTATCTGCAACGTGCGGGAGCACTATACCAATTGGGGCTGAGACAACTGTCCGGGGCCGAGATGCAACAAGCCACCCGCGCCAATCGCGGCAATACGGCGGCCTTGAAAGTCATCCGCGACCGCTATGAGGCCCTAGGCTTCCTCGACCGAGCATTGCGGCTGTCGATGCGAATCTTCGTCGACGGCCAGGAACCAGACGAACTGCCGCGGATCTACCCCGATTATTATTGGGACCAAGTACTCGCCGCCTCCGCCGAAGCCAAGGTCGACCCATTTCTAGTGCTTTCGGTTATCCGCCAGGAGAGCACCTTCAACGAAGGCGCCGTATCAAGGGCGGGTGCGATGGGCCTGATGCAGATCATGCCGCACACCGGGCAAACTCTGGCCGAGACATTGGGCATACCGAGCTTCGAACGCAGTTCGCTCTTCGACCCGGCCGTCTCCATCCGCCTCGGCAGTTATTTTCTCGGCGACCAGGTGCGCCAATTCACCGAGGGACCGGCCGCCGAAATGGGCTTCGAGCTGGGACTAGCCGCCTACAACGCCGGCCCGCACAACGCCCGCAAATGGCTCGACCGCTTCCCCTTCGACGATATAGACGCCTTCGTCGAGCGCATCCCCTACAAAGAGACCCGTCTCTACGTCAAGTTAGTCCTCAAAAACTACGCCATCTACAAGGCCCTATCTAATGACGCCTGAACAAGACTCGAGTAAAGAGAAAAAGAGCAAGCTGATCGAGGATATTTTCACTCTGCTCTGTATCATCAGCCTCTGGCCGGTAGTTTTGGGTTGGACCGAGGCAATCTACCAGTATCTGCTCTACATAGCGCTGGCCGGACTGGTCTATGTCTTCATCCGCCGCATTCGCCGCTTCCACGCCGCCCGCGACGCCATGAGCGAAAGCACAGACGAAGGGCCGCAAATAGAAGCAGTACCAGATCCGGGCAATCGAGATAAGTAAAATGAACGACCCCGCCGCAAGCAGCGGAGTATCGGGTTAGCTTGCGCATTCTAACGCCGCAAGCAGCGGCGAATTCAACCCGCAGATTTTTAAACGGCTCGAACTAACTCTTCTCGCGTCCCAACCGCTCCAGCGCCAGTATCAGCACCGCCCCTACGACCATCAGCACGAAACTCAACAACACTTCGCCACTGTACTCCTGCGGCCAAACGCACTCGTCGCGCAAGACCCGCACCTTGCTGCCAATCAGCTTCTCCTCCAGCACATTGCGGAACGGCCAGACCTTGCGCAAAGACCCCAGCATCAACCCGACCAAAAAGGCCATCGTCTCGGCGTGAAAGCGGGCCAGCAGCCGCTTGAGCAAACGCGAAAAACCCAATAAGCCAATGATCGCCCCAACGCCAAAGAGAGCAATGATACCAAATTCTCTTTCGTGCACCGCACCGAAGACCTGCTGGTATTTGCCCATCACGACCAGCAGAAACGACCCGCTGATCCCCGGCAGGATCATTGCGCAAATCGCGACCATGCCCGCCAGCACAAACTTATAGCTTTCCGTACCCGTCTCTACCGGCACCAGCGTCGTGACCAGGTAGCCGACGGCCACCCCGACCACAGTCAAACCCCATTGCGGCACGGACCACCCTTTGACCTGCCGCGCGACGAAGAGCGCACTAGCCAGGATCAAACCAGTAAATAAACCCCACACCGGCTGCGGATGTGTCGCCAACAACCAGGTAATCAACTTCGCCAACGACACGATCGCCAGGCCTATGCCAAAAAGCAGCGGGATTAAAAACGTGGCATTTATCAACCGCAATACCTCTGCGATCCGCCCCCGCACCAGTGCGCCAACGACTCGTTGGTCGATCGAGGCAATGGTCCCGACGAGTTCGTCGTAGATGCCCATAATTAAGGCGACCGTCCCCCCGGAGACACCGGGGATCACATCGGCCGTGCCCATGCAGATACCGCGTAACACTAAACCGGGACCGCGGCGCTTGCCCTCTGCCATCAAGTTTTGCTCATTTTCCACGATCGACTCCTCCATCGAACAATTGCATTTGATGCCCGTCCCGCCGCAGAAATTCCACGATCAGGCGATCTGCCCGCGGCAGGGCGAACTCATCCAACTCCTCTGGTGCAATCCACTTCCAATCGGCACAACCCAGCGTCTGCGGTTCGCCGCTGATATAACGCGCGGCTATCGCGTGCAAGGTAATACTAAAATGCGAAAAAGCATGATCGACACTCGTCAGGCGCGCGACGGTCTCGATCTCAATGCCCAATTCCTCGTGGATCTCGCGCACCAGGCATTCTTCTAATGTCTCGCCTTCTTCCTGCTTGCCACCGGGAAACTCCCACAAACCGCCGAGCATGCCCTCCGCCGGACGTTGTGCAATCAGCAACTGACTGCCCTTGCTAATTACCCCGGCCGCGACTTGATAATGCGGTTTCTTTTTTTTGGGTGCCTTGTATGGCAACGCCGTCGGGTCATCGAGTTCCGCACGAGCGCGGCACGTCGCACCGACAGGGCAAGTCTCGCACAATGGCTTGCGCGGCGTACAAATCCTAGCCCCTAACTCCATCATCGCTTGGTTGAAATCCCCCGCCTGCCCCCGCGCCAATAACGCTTCCCCCGCCGCGATCAACTCGGCTTTGATCTGAGCGCGACGCGGATCGCCCTCGATCCGCAAATGACGACAGAGCACACGAATTACATTGCCGTCGAGTACCGGATGGTCGCAGTCGAAGGCGATGCTGCTGACCGCCGCGGCTGTATATTCACCGACACCGGGCAAATCGATCAGCCCATCGTAGGTATTGGGTATCTGTCCTTCAAGCTCAAAGGCGATGCGCTTGGCCGCCTTGTGCAAATTGCGCGCCCGGGCGTAATAGCCCAAGCCTTCCCAAACCTTAAGGACCTCATCCCCGGAAGCCCCAGCCAGTGCCTCAACCGTGGGAAAAGCGGTGATAAACCGTTCGAAATAACCCCCCATCTGATCCACTCGAGTCTGCTGCAACATGATCTCGGAAATCCAAATATGATAGGGGTCGCTGCTGTCGCGCCAACTCGTCTGTCGTTTGTGGTCGCGATACCAGGAGAGTAAATGGGTACGGAATTCACCGATGGCAGCCGAGTCATCTAAGAGTTTTTTCACCGTGCGTCCTGCTGCATCGCACGCACAGCCTCCGGCCAGCCCTGCTGCGGAAGGGCCTTGAGCCGCTCGGTCTCTCCTGCGGCCAACAACCCGTCAAGGACCGCCTCCTCAGCGGCAAAGGCAGCCGAGGCAAAAAGTGGATAGAGCCCTTCCTCATCCACAGACAGCACATCAATCGTCGGCCCTTGGCGCTCTTGTTGCACAATACCTGTGGTCGAAAAAGCCAACACCAGCCCTTCGCGCGTATACGGTCCCCACAAACCTGCTGTGGCCAGCCCCAATACCGCGCGGCCGGCAAGACGCTCGAGCTGGCGCGGGATCAAGGGGGCATCAGTCGCGACTATCGCCACAAAGGTATCCGGCCCGTCGGGCTCACCGCCTGCGAGCAATGAATAACCACCGATCCGCAATGCACCGGCACGACCGCCGTTAACCGCCACCAAAACCCCCGTGGTATAATCGCCGGCCATACGCGAAGCCGTGCCGACTCCGCCCTTATAACCAAAGGCCTGCAACCCACCACCGATGCCGGCGTCACCCATCACCACTTTATCCGCGCGGGCATTAGCCAGCGCCTCGTGTACATGGGCCTGGGTCAACTGCTCGTACGTTAAAGCTGGCTCGTTATACGCCGTATCATCGACCCCGACGACCACCGGCGGCCAGCCCGTCTCCGTACCAAGCCCGGGATCGCGCGCCAGACCATAACGTATCAACGCCTCGTAAACACGGCCGACGACCGGGGCCGGAGCCAGGACGATAGGCGAAGAAAAAGTGCCGAAATCCTCGGCGACGCCGAGCCCACTCATCGCGTCGCCACCATCGACCGCAAAACGACCGATAAAGAGTTTGCGCTCGGCAATATCGGGCGCATAGGGCACGACGGCCGTAATGCCGGTGCGCAGATTGGCGGCGCGAATATCGGCATGACCGACGCTAACCCCCCGTACGTCCGTAATCGCATTCTGCCGCCCCGGCAAATAATCACCGATGTTGATGCCCAACGCGCGCAGGCGGCTCATTTTAGCCTCCCGTGGGCGCGCATGACCTCGACTAGACGATATAGCGGCAACGCGTGAATAGTGTTCCCGTCGCGTCCCACCATGGTATCAGCCATCGTCAGCGAATTGAGGATAGCCTCCTCCGTCGCTTCGACGACCCCCTTATACAAGGACGAAAGACAGCGGTCGGTGAGCATCCCGACGGAGTGAGCTGCAGGCGTCTCGTCAGCCTGTAGACGATTTCCATTGGTAAAGGCCAACACGAGATCACCGCTGCCGGGAGTCGAGATCGCACCAGTGCGCGCCATGCCCAGAGCGACTCGTTTACAAACCCGTCGCAGTTGGCTGGGAATCAACGGCGCATCGGTGGCAACTACTGCCAGCATCGACTTGGTCTTGCCGCCACGCTCCTCCATCAGGTCGGTAATCTCCCTGCCCACTGGAACGCCATCGACGCGCAACTGCGGTCGCCGCCCAAAATTGGCCTGGACCAGCGTACCGACGGTATAGACTTGGTCACCGCAGGGCACCTTGCGCGACGCGCTACCGATGCCCGCCTTGAAGCCATAAGCGCGCATTCCCGTGCCCCCCCCCACACAGCCCTCGGCTACCGGTCCACCGGACGCTGCATTAATCGCCTCGACCGCATGCTCGGGGCGCACATGGCGACCGGTCGTATCGTGCAGAAACTTGGCCCAGGTCTCGCCGACAGCCGGCTCTGGGTGCAGACCGCCCTTGAAAAGGTCAGGATTCTGTTCCAACATCCATCCCATCGCCCCATCGTAGACCGCACCAACACTCGAAGTATTCGTGAAAAA
>Ga0233439_10001088_pt1 | contig 36280 bp, 36 predicted proteins | sample SI_123_September_6_FD_182713 | JGI IMG/M metagenome (GOLD analysis project Ga0233439, IMG submission 182713) | Seawater microbial communities from Saanich Inlet, British Columbia, Canada - SI_123_September2016_100_MG | ecosystem: Environmental > Aquatic > Marine > Inlet | place: Canada: British... | reverse complement strand
ATTGATGTCGGTCGCTTCGATGACCAGGATATTTGAATAGCCCTCCTGACCGACAACGATTCGCCCCTGCAAATCAAGGACGATCAGTGTCGTATCGGATAGCGTCGTCGCGCCTTCCATCATCCCAATCACCTCAGCGGCACGCCGAATCACCGGATAACTCTGGATAACGGATATCTTGGTTTCGATCTGGTCGCCTACACTATAGCCGTAGGACTCCATAGTGAGACTGGCGATGCTTTGGTTTGATTCGATCTGGATCTTGGCGTTAGCCGTATACTCAGGTATTGGCTGCCATATCTGCGCCAGAACAAAGCTGAAAAAACCCAAGAGGAAGGCCGTGAAAATCACGACCCCCTTGCGGCGACGTAAGATTCGCCAATAGTCTCTTAGGGTAACTTCGTACTGGGCCATGGAATCTAGCTAAGCTCCAGGAGAAGGATGCAGAAGTGTTCAGCGGGTCGAAAAACGGGGGCTGCGACCGAAGCTCTTGGCTGCTTGCTCCGGCTCCTTGGCTGCTTGCTCCGGTTCCTTGGCTGTTTGCTCCGGTTCTTTGCGGGGCGCCTTATTGGCGGCGGATTTCCTCCCAGTAGCAGGTGCCCGCCTTACAGGGGCGGCACTAGCCCCCTGCTCATCGGTACCGCCGAAGATTTCGCCGACGCAATCGGCGGGAATCTCTTCGGTGAGCACGACCTCACCACGAGCAAAAAAGCGCACCTCCTGCGTATGGGCTTTGGCCGAGAGAATCTCCACGACGCAGGGCGCGTCGCGTTGGTGACTGCGCGACTCAGCCGCCTCGCGCGTAAGCGACAGATGCACATAATAACGATCTCCAGGAGAGATGCCCTCACCGGAAAAACGCCGCGCTTCGGCTTTGGTCGTGCCCATATAGAGTTTCTCGGGCGGCGGATCCATAGGCTCTCCGTCCATGTCGACGAAGAAACTGTGGGCATAAAGGGCCCGAATGCCGTTTTCGTTCAATTCGAAACGACCTTGTTGCGGGTCTTCGGCCAAAGCGATGATATCCGCCTCAACCACCTCGTCATAGCGTTCGTGCACCCCTTGCACCACTTGGTTTAAGGGTGCGTAACCGTAGGGATCAATCTCCAACCCGAATTCGTCGGGCCGATGCCTGAGCATCAATGAAAGCAATTTTGAGATACGACTTATATTGGCCACTGCGAATCAAATCCTTTCAACTACCGGCTCAACCGGCTTTATTGGTTCCACTGTTGACGATAAACCTCGATCGTCCGGGCGACTTCGCCGTCGGACAGGGCAATAATCTGGGCTGCCAGCATCGCGGCATTCTTAGTATTGTCGATACCCACGGTAGCTACGGGGACGCCTGGGGGCATTTGCACGATGGAATAAAGCGCATCCAACCCATTTAGAGGCCCAGATGCTATCGGCACCCCAATAACGGGCAGAATGGTATGCGCTGCCACCACCCCAGGCAAAGCAGCCGCCAAACCCGCACCGGCGATAATCACCTGTATACCTCGACCTTTTGCTTCACTAACCCAACTTGCTGTGCGCTCGGGGTTGCGGTGAGCCGAAGATATAACCACCTCATAACCGATACCCAACTCATCGAGTACCGCAGCTCCTTTCTGCATCACCTCTTCGTCGGATTTACTGCCCATAATCATACCGACGCGAATTTCAGCCATTAAATCTTCTCCATTAGCTTAGCGGATTTCTTATTTACACCACATAACCTGACCCGTAACAACTATTTATGAAATATAAGGGAATGCTGTGCACGCGCAATGCGATACATCGCCAAGAGCAACTTGAAGGCAGTCTGCCACCGACAACTGCCTTCAAGTCTCATGGTTAGAAAAAATAAGCCCTAAGCGTTCATTCTCCGACGTAGGAATGTCGGAATATCCAAATTATCGGCAGGCGCGGTCCCCTGCCCCTGCTGCGGTGCCACTTCATTGCCGTTGCTATTACCTTGCCTGCTGGCGGCGCCATTGCCATTGCTCAGATAGGCCGGAGTATCCAACGGGCTGCCCGCCGGCAAACCTAAGCCACCCAACAGGGCTGGGGTTTCGGCGGCCGGTTGATCTACACTAATCGCCTCCAAGGCTTTCTCCTGCTCCCCACTGCGGAAGGGGAGCGTATTATCCTTGCTGTGATTAAAACCCGTGGCAATCACCGTCACCCGAATATCCCCCTCCAAGCCGTCGTCAATTACCGTTCCGAAAATAATCGTAGCCTCGGGCCCTGTCGCTTCGTGGATCAGCGACATCGCCTCATTGACTTCAAAGAGCGTGAGATTCGAATCGGCGGCGATATTTATCAATACGCCTTTGGCACCCGCAATCGACACGTCCTCTAATAGCGGGCTATTGATCGCCTTGCGTGCCGCTTCCACCGCGCGATTTTCACCGCTGTGGCTTCCAACCCCCATAATCGCGTCCCCGCCCTTCGAAATTACGGTCCGCACATCATTGAAATCGAGATTTATCATACCGGGAATCGTGATCAAATCCGCAATGCCGCGCGTCGCCTGCATCAACACTTCGTCCGCCTTAAAAAAAGCGTCTTTCAAGGTTGTCTCGCGTCCACAGATCGTCAAAAGACGCTGGTTCTTAATCGTAATCAGGGTGTCGACATGTTCCTGCAATTCCTCAATCCCGCTTCTGGCGTTATTCATCCGCGGAGAGCCTTCCATCATAAACGGCTCGGTGACGATGCCAACGGCCAAAGCCCCCTGCTCTCTGGCGATCGCGGCTACAACCGGCGCGGCCCCGGTTCCTGTCCCCCCGCCCATGCCTGCAGTGATAAAGACCAAATCCGCGTCCTGCAACCGCTCGGAAACCTTTTCGCGATCTTCTTCGACAGCCTGACGCCCGATTTCCGGATCGGCACCAGCGCCCAACCCGCGCGTGACGCTATCGCCAATACAGAGGGAAAAATCGGCGGAGGAAGTCTCCAATGCCTGGGCATCGGTATTGATAGCGATAAACTCAACTCCGTGCATCCCGGATTGTATCATGCGATTGATGGCGTTACCACCGCCACCACCGACGCCTATGACTTTAATCCGCGCCTGGCGTTCGTTGTCGACCATTGTAATTGGCATGTCTTACTCCTCCTTGATTTCGGGAACCGGCAAAGCCGTTAGCCCAACGTTTGTAACCACTTTTTCATTCGTCCAAATACTGAGTCGAAGTGATCCTCGACCATGGTCCGTACCTCAATATCAGCCATTCCCCCCTGGTGTTCGGCCCCGTATAGGACCAAGCCCAACGCGGTAGCGTATGGCGGATTGCCAATGCTTTCGGCCATGCCCTCGAGCCCAACCGGGGACCCCAGGCGCGCCGGTGCGGCAAATACCCTTTCCGCGAGCTCCACCGCCCCCTCCACCTGTGCGCCTCCGCCCGTAATGACTATGCCCGCCCCCAACACCGCGTTCGGCATGGCCGCAAAGATTTGCCTGCGGGCCAACATGAAGATTTCCTCCATCCGCGCCTCGATAATATCGGCTAGGTCTCGCCGGGACACGGGGGTCGCCGCTCGCTCTCCGACACCGGCTACTTCGATCTGTTCCTGTGCATCCACGATATCGACCAAAGCCGCCCCATGCGCGCACTTGATCCGCTCGGCCTCTGCCCAAGAGGTGCGCAAACCGATGCCAACGTCATTGGTCACATTTTGCCCCCCCAACCCAATAGTGCCCGAATGGCGCAGCCCCCCTTTAGCAAAAACAACCACATCAGAGGTCCCACCGCCGATATCAATCATGCAGACCCCCATCTGCCGCTCATCGGCGTCAAGGACAGCATAGTTCGAAGCCAGCGGCTCTAAAACGATATCCCGAACGTCGACGCCGGCGCGGAGGATGCTGCGAGTAATATTCTGCACCGCAGTGACAGCGCCTGTCACCACGTGCACATTAGCCTCTAAACGCACCCCGTACATGCCAACCGGATCGGGAATGCCGCGCTTACCGTCAACGAGAAATTCCTGTGGCAAAACGTGCAGGACTTCGCGGTCCACCGGCACTTTAACCGCACTAGCGACTTCGAGGACTTTTTCCCGGTCCAATACACCGATCCGGCCCCCGGAATCACCGACGGCGACCATACCCGAACTGTTGAGGCTGGCGATATGTTCACCCGCTATGCCGGCATAGACCGACCCGACCTCGACGCCTGCCATCAACTCGGCTTGCCGTATCGCCTCACCGATAGCCTTTACGGTCTTCTCCGCATCGACAATCACCCCGCGGCGCAGCCCCTCCGAAGGCTGTTGGGCAATGCCGATAACCCGCAGTCGTCCCGCAGCAACCCGTTCGGCAATGACCACGCAGATTTTCGTCGTGCCCAAATCCAAGCCCGCGATCGAGCCGTTGCGTTCTTCACCCCAGCTCATTCCCCCCCCGCTTCCTTGCTGCCGACAACGACCTGACCGGTATACCGCAGGTCTATATAAGCCGGATCGGGGTAGTCCCGATAAACGCGCGGCATGAGCCGCCGGAGCGTTCGCAGGTTGCGTTCGACGCGATCCAACGGCAAGCGTATCTCGAGCCCATCACCGACCATCTGCAAACGAACGCAAGCACCCGGCAGCGGTTCGATCCGAGAGACATTGAGACAAAACTCCGCATCCGCGGCCGTCGCCTCTTCCCACCAACCCAAAAGTCCCACCAACGTAGAATCCGACACCGTCGCTCCGAATTGCAGCGTGTCACTAACTGCGGCCAGCCCCGATATAACCGGCAAGTTTAAGTCGGCGAAAGACTCGCCAGGTGCTTGGTCCTTGGGCAACAAAACGCCATCGCGGGCGATCCCGTAGGTCGCGCCCAATTCGACCCAAGCCAACCGCTGGCGTTCAACGATCTCGACAGCCAAACGGTCGGGCGGCTTGCGCATGACCATGGCCCGTTCTATCCAACACACATTCTCCAGCCGCTGTTCGACCTCTTCCAAATCGACGGCGAAGATATTGGTCCCGACTTCGAGCCCGCTGGCAGCGAGCACGTCGTCTCCGTCGAGCAGGCGCAATCCCCCGACTTCAAGCGCGCGAAGGCCAAAAAGGTCTCCCTGACCGAGAAAATTCACCACCTGATAAGCGGCCAACGCGCTGCCCATCGCCAATACCAAAGCGACAATCATAGGCCAATGGACAAGCGCTCTTTTTGTCTCGGCTCCACCCGGCGCAACGGTCAGCGGCTGCTTAGACGATTTCGTTTTTTTTCGCTTCACGACTTAACCTCTGCAAGCGATTTGCCCGCCAGTGCCGCAAGCAAATCCTCAGCGGCCCCGGCGATATCGCCGGCTCCCATCACCAAGACCAAATCGCCAGGGCGGCACAACTCCGTTAAATGCGGGATCAACCCTTCCCTTTGCGGCAAATAATCGACAAAAACGTAGCCCCTCGATCGCAGCGCCCGCTCAATAAGCCCGGAGTCAATTCCCGGCATCGGCTCTTCTCGTGCGGCATAGACTTCAGTTAGCACTACGTGATCGGCCGCCGCCAGTTCGCGAGCAAAATCCTCAGCGAAATCACGGGTGCGGGAATAGAGATGAGGTTGAAAGACGGCGACGACGCGGCGACCGCTTTGCCGTGCAGCGGCAAGGACCGCCGCCAACTCGGCAGGGTGGTGCGCATAGTCATCGACAACGAGAATACCGTCGACCTCGCCTTTATACTGGTAGCGCCTGTCGACCCCGGTGAATTGTTGCAGCGCCCCGCTTATCGCCGCGAAGTCGACCTGTATACCGTGCGCCAGCGCGGCAGCACCGGCGGCGTTGCGGACATTGTGCGCGCCGTGGGCCTGCAATTCAATCTCCCCCAACTTCTGCCCCGCGTAACAGAACGTAAAACGACTGCCCCAAGCACGCTGTTCAAGGTCTGTTATGCGATAATCGTTTTCAGCATTCATGCCATAGGTGCGGCAAACACGCTCAAGTCCTTTGAAAACCCGCTCGCCAACCAACCCGTCGCCGGCCAAGATTCCGTAGCCGTAAAAGGGCAGGCGGTCGAGAAACTGGTGGAAGGCCCGCTCCAAAGTTTCTAGATCCCCGTAGCAGTCGAGGTGTTCGGCATCGACCCCGGTCACCAAGGCAATGCTCGGATAGAGCCGCAGAAAACTGCGAGCGAATTCGTCGGCCTCAACAACAAAAACCTCCCCCCGCCCCAACTCGGCTTGCGGACACCCATTCAACCATCCCCCGACCAAGACCTGAGGCTCGAGACCGGCCAAGCGCAAAATCGACGCCGTCATTGAGGCCGTTGTCGTTTTACCGTGCGTACCGGAGACCGCTAGCGTGATCGGCGTTCGAGACAACTCACCTAAGACGTCGGCCCGACTAGCCGTCGGGATCCCCTGCTTTATCGCCGCGCTCCGCTCGGGGTTGTCAGCCGGCACTGCCGCAGAATAGACGACGAGATCCACCCCTTCAATTTGCGAACCATCGTGCCCGACATAAACGGTGAAGCCCTCGCTGCGCAATAAAGCCAACTCCTTTGATTCGACCCGGTCTGAACCACTCACCCGACAACCTTTGGCCGCCAAGACCCGCGCCAATCCCTCCATACCCGCCCCACCGACGCCGATCATATGGACCCGATGGTATTTACCAAAGAGACGATTCATCGCCGCGCCCTCACCATCCGGTCATTCCGCCCAGATCGCTTCGAACCGGCCGCAGCCGAACGAGCGACCCCAAGCAAAATACCCACCCCCGCCATATTACCCATCAGCGAAGAGCCGCCATAGCTGACAAAAGGCAATGGCAGCCCTGTGGTCGGCAATAATCCCGTGGCAACACCGATATTCAACAGGGCGTAGATGGAAATCATCGCCGTGATGCCGGTAGCCACCAGATAACCATGCGCATCACCGGATTCACGACCAATACGGAGACCATAAAAGGCAAACGCGGCGAAGAGAGCGAGCACCACCATGGTGCCCACCAAGCCAAATTCTTCCCCAACAAAAGCAAAAACGAAATCTGTATGTGGTTCTGGCAGGTACTGCTCCTTCTGCATGCTATTGCCCAAGCCCACTCCAAAGAAACCACCGCTGCCCAAACCATAAAGCGATTGCAGAACCTGATAATAGCCGTCGGGATCCCCTTCGGGGTCAACAAAGCTGCGCAAACGCTGCATTTGATAACGCGAGGTCGCTAACGAGAGTGCTATGCCCAGCGATGCCACCAGCCCGGCTCCTACCAGATGCTGCAAACGCACCCCGCCCACCCAGAGCATCACCAGAGCGATCAAACCCAAGGCGATAGCCGTACCCAAATCGGGCTGCAATGCGATGAGTACCAGCACGCAAGCGACGACCAATAAACGCGGCAAAAGCCCACGACGGAAACGGTGAATATCGTCTCGCTTGCGGACCAATACATCCGCCAGATAGAGAACCATAGCCAATTTCGCGAATTCGGAAGGTTGCACGGCGATACCCAAATTCACACCCGGAAAGCTCAACCACCGTTGAGCTGGACCTTGTCCCCAGGCCAAGACCAAGAGCAACAAGAAAAAAGCGAGCAGCATGATCAGCCGAGAGAAACGGGCCCACCAATGCATAGGCACTTGGGCAAGGCCAAGCATCAAAGTGATGCCGATCAGTACGCGAATGGACTGTTTTTTCAGGAAGAGACTAGAATCGCCAAAACGGACAGCAGCTAAGACAGAGCTAGAGCTATAGACCATGACTAGTCCTATACCTACCAACACCAAGCAGATCAGCAATACGGGCATGCTATCGCGCTGAACGGCAACCATCAAAAGGCCGCGCCTCTCGGCGTCCATAGAGCTATGGACGCTATTTGCCAAGGGGACAGCAGGGTACGCCCGGTGGGATCGGACGATTTTATTTATCTGCAGTAGGGGGAACTACTGCAGTATTCGTTCAACAATTCGGTCGAAGGCCATGGCCCTCGACGCCTTGACTAACACCACATCTCCACGACACAAATTCGCCGCGATAAATTCGCCCGCCAGATCTAAATTATCAAAATGGCGCGCCTGGGTCTCGTCCATGCCTGCTGAGCGAGCCGCAGCCACCAGTTCTTTGCTTTGCTTGCCGGTGGCCAGTAATATATCGGCCTTTGTCGCGACTTCTACACCAACTGCAGCATGTAAGTCGCCGCTTTGCGGGCCAAGCTCCAACATATCGCCAAGAAAGGCAATTTTTCGCGCCCCGGGCACATCGCCGAGCAATTCAAGGGCGGCTAACATCGAGTCGGGATTCGCGTTATAACAATCGTTAATCACGACCAGCCCATCTTTTCGCACAATTTCCGCGCGCATACTCACCGGCTCAAATTGAGCCAACGCATGCTGTATGTCTTCCCAGTCGACGTCTAAAATACGACCGATCGAGGCCGCCGCTAATCCGTTGTAAGCGTTATGTCGTCCGGGAATTTTTAGTTCAATGGGATTATTATGTAGAAGGAAGTGGCCGCAGCCCTCCTGGTCAAGGACGAGTCCCTCCCCACGAAACCCGCTCTCACGCACGAAACCGAAGGTCAGGAGTCTCCCCTTTGTCCTCTGTACCTCCTGAACCACGACACGGTCATCAGCGTTAACGAGAGCCGTTAAAGACTCGCCCAGATAATCCAGGAGCTCCCCTTTAGCTTTGGCCACCCCTTCTACAGATTCAAAATATTCTAGATGCGCGGTCCCGATATTGAGTAGGACCCCCACGGTAGGTTCGGCAATCGAACATAAATACTCAATGTCCCCGACTCTTCGCGCCGCTAATTCCAAAACCACCGCCTCGTGGTTTGGGGAAAGTTGCAGCAAGGTGCGGGGCACCCCGATTTCGTTATTCTCACTGCCGACGGTCTTTAAAACCTGATAGCGCTGCCCGAGGACAGCGGCAATCAATTCCTTGGTCGTCGTCTTGCCTACACTACCCACCACGGCAACAACCGGCAAATCGTACCGCCTGCGATACGCGTGGGCCATCGCTCCCAAGGCCAGCAAAGTCGAGTCAACCGCCAATAACGGCCCTGACAACGACCGCCCTGCCCCATCCCAACTGCGCTCAACCAGAGCCGCTGATGCCCCGCGCTCGAAAGCCGCCTCGACAAAGTCATGGCCATCGAAACGCTCACCTCGCAGTGCGATAAAAAGATCGCCTTCAGCGACCGACCTGCTGTCGGTCACCACTGCCTCTGGGGCAATGTCCGGACCTAAGATACCAACAAGATCGGCATCCGTCCACTGTAGAATTTCGCTTATTTTTACTTGGTGCATTAGGGACGCTCTTCCCCCGCCAGCAAAAGCCTCAAAGCGCGTCGCGCTACCTCCCTGTCGTCGAAGGAGATGACGCTATTTGATAGCTCCTGCGTTGACTCGTGTCCCTTCCCGGCAATAACTACAATATCCCCTTTTCGCGCTTCAGCGAGAGCAAAGCCAATGGCTTGCTCACGGTCAACTTCGCTATGAAACTCACGAGCTTTCGCCACGCCTGCAGCTATGTCGGCTATAATCCGCGTCGGGTCTTCACTGCGAGGATTATCCGATGTCAAAACCGTCAATTCCGCGAGTTCGCCAGCGACCTCTCCCATCAATGCGCGCTTGCCGCGATCCCGGTCCCCCCCACAACCAAAGACGCAGATCAACCGCTGTGTTCCCATCTCGCGAGCGGCTTGCAGAACCCGCTGCAAAGCATCGGGCGTATGCGCGTAGTCGACGATGACCTCAAAGTTCTGCCCCTCGGCGATGCGCTCAAAACGACCAGGGACATTTTTCAGCGAGGCCACGCCTCCACACACCGCCCGAGGGTCCAATTCCAACGCCAGACCGGTCGCAAGGGCAGCCATTGTGTTATAGTGGTTGAAGCCACCCGCCAGATGCGCCTCGGTCGTCAATGGGCCTAAGGGGGTATCAAACGATAAAATCGCTCCCGAGGGAGCAGGCTCAACTTGTCGCAACCGCACTTGCGCGGCCTGGTCGTAACCATAAGTCAAGACCCTCGCTCGGGTTCTACGGATCAATTTCGCCGCCATCGGGTCATCGAGATTGACCACTGCGACCCCATCTTCGGGCATATTTTCAAAAAGCTGTGCCTTGGCAGCAAAATACTGCTCCCAAGTCCCGTGAAAATCGAGGTGATCACGTGTCAAATTGGAAAAAACCGCAGCGTGAAAGGGGATGCCTTCCACTCGTTTTAACGCTAAACCATGCGATGATACTTCAAGCACGACCGCACGCTTCCCCCGATCCACCATCAACCGCAGCAAGCGATGTAACTCCGCCGCCTCTGGCGTCGTATTGCCGACCTGCTGCAATTCACCATCGATCCAGCACCCCAACGTCCCTACATATCCACACGACAGCCCAGCCGCCTCAAGGATGCTTCTCAACAGAAAAGCCGTAGTCGTTTTCCCATTGGTCCCGGTAATGCCAATGTTTAGCATATGCTGGCTGGGGAAGTCGTAAAAACGGGCGGACAAACGCGCCAGGGCCGTGCGACAATCTGCGACCTGCACACGCGTCGCACCGCCACAGTTGACCGCATCTTCCACCACTACCGCCCGCGCTCCGCGAGCCACCGCATCACCGACGTAGAGATGCCGGTCTTCTTCCTGCCCACCGCGCACAGCCACGAAGAGATCGCCCAATCCAACGCGACGGGAATCGCAATGAATTCCCTCCAGGATTACTCCCGGATCCCCATCCACCTGGGCATCGGGTAACTCTTCGAGCAGATATCTCAGTTCCATCAAATACCGCTTGTCCCTCGTTCGGGTATTTGCTCCATCAAGCGAGCCTGCCGCAATTCCCACCCGCCGCGTACCTCGCGATAACCTAATGTACATTCGATGCGCTTAATACGCCCCCGCATCCCAGGCGCTGGAGATTGACTGACCACCACTTCTCCTTCACCCGAAAAAACGACGGGCAGCCCTCTCATCTCCGCCTGAAAAATAGCGACCGAACGAGTCATTCCCCGCAGATCCGGCACCGCGAGCGTCGCTACCGAAGGAGGCCGAACCGCCCGTTCAACCAATATTCCACCGGGCAAACGAAGAATCCGCTCCATAACACGGCGAAAAGCCGGGGCGGCAACATGACCTCCCCATCCATCTATTTGAGGATTTTCAACCATCACCACACAGACATACTGCGGATCTTCCGCCGGCAGGAATCCGGCAAACGAGGCAATGCTTGCGTCCGGGTCGTAACCGCTGCCGTCGGCCGCCGCCCGCTGTGCCGTCCCGGTCTTACCCGCGACAGCCACGCCCGCTATGCGCGCCCGCTGTCCCGTTCCATTCGCCACGACACCGGCCAGCACCTCGCTGAGCGTGGCGGCGATCTCCCGTCGAACGACCCGCCGCACCTTTTGCGGGGTTCCCCGTCCTTCAAAATCGCCATCCTCGCCGACCGTTCCCGCCACCAATCTCGGCGCCATCAAAACCCCGCCATTCGCAATAGCGCCATAGGCCAGCGCCAACTGTAAAGCGGTTACGCCTATTTCCTGACCGATTGCTATCGTCTCAAGGGAGCGCTCCGACCACTGATCCACCTCTTGTAGTAAACCGGAATTTTCAGCGGGTAGTTCAATACCCGTGCGGGTGGCAAAACCGAAACTGCGGATATATTCGTAAAAGCGTGGCCGCGAGAGGCGGCGGGCAAATTTGATCAGCCCTATATTGCTCGATTTTTCGAGGACCTGCGAAAAAAGTAAGTCGCCATAAGGCTGGATATCGCGGATCACCTCGCCATTGGCAAGTTCTAACTCGCCCCTTTCACAGAATACGCGATCATCCAGCCCCGCCAATTCATCTTCGAGCACGGCGGCGGCGGCGATGACCTTGAAGGTCGAACCCGGTTCGTAGGCATCGGTTATCGCGCGATTACGACGGATATTAGGCGATGAATGTGCGGATTGATTCGGATCGAAAAGAGGCAAATTGGCCATCGCCAGTATCTCTCCACTGCGAGGGTCGAGAATAACCCCCAAAGCCCCTTCGGCCTGCGATCCGTCAATTGCCCGCTGCAACTCCTCCTCTATAATGCCCTGATAGACGGCATCTAGCGTCAGCACTATACTGCGTCCGTGCTCCGGTTCCTCGCGCTGCTGTTGACGACCGGGCACCCGCTTGCCCCTCGCATCGACATAGCCCAACAACGAACCATCCCTTTCGCGCAACATCGCATCGAAGGCCCTTTCGACCCCCTCACTCCCGTGATTATCGAGATTGGTATGGCCGATGAGTTGGCCCGCCAATCCCCCCAAAGGGTACTGACGACGCGTTTCGGCATGCTGGAAGACACCGGCGTAATTGACCTCGCCCATCCGCTTGATATCCGTATCGACGACTTGGCGAGCGAGATAGACGAAGGACTTGCCTCCGCGCAATTGGCGCTCGACCGACTCGGCCCGCCCACCGCCCAGCGCAGCGAACTGGGCCGCAACGCGCGCTGGGGCCTGGACCTGGTCGGGGTAGGCAAAAAAAGAAGTAGCCTGGATATCGACGGCCAAATCATTGCCACGGCGGTCCAACACCCTCCCCCGGCTTGCTTTCAATTCTACCCGACGCTGATATTGGCCACGGGCTCGGTCGCTATACTCTTCGTGTTTGTATACTTGAATGTGTATCAGGCGCGCGGATAGCGACAACCAAGCAAGAGCCCCAAAGACGATGACCCAGCGCAATCTTCCCATGGCCATAATATCCGTGCCCTTGCGAGCCATTATTCGCCTTCCCAGTGCGCCAAAGACCCACCCAGACCTCCGAGGGGATGGACCATGCCGAGCTCGGTCACCGCCAACCGTTCTATATAAGCAGGGTTCTTTTTTATTGCGACAGCAGCCAGTAATTTAGCTCGTTCCTTACCCAGATCGACCGATCGCATTTGTGCGGTATGGATAGCGCCAGCCACCCGGGCCATTTCGACCTTCTGCCAGACGTGAAAGAGCGTCGCGCCGACCAAGACCCCGACGAAGAGGACGCACCGTGCCCACGAAAGCCCGCCTTGGGAAGGTTTTTTGCTCTTTGTCATGTCAGTTTACCTCGAGTTTTTCGTAGATCCGCATGATCGCACTGCGCGCCCGACGGTTTTCCCGCACTTCTTCGCCTCCAGCTCGCAGGGGCTTCCGGACCACTTTTTTAAAGGTGGGCTGCTGGCCACAATTGCAGATCGGAAGCCGGGGCGGGCAAATACACCCGCGTTCCAACGCCACGAGATACTGCTTCACCAAGCGATCTTCTAGCGAATGATAAGCAATTACCGCCAATCGGCCACCCGGCTTCAACATCGATACGGCTGCGTCTAATCCGGCCTGCAACTGCCCCAACTCGTCATTGACCGCGATCCGCAATGCCTGAAAGACCCGTGCCAGCGTCTTGTTGAGCATCTGCGGCTGCGTCGCGGCTACCACCCGTCGCAGCCCTTGCGTCGTCCGCATGGGTTCGAGTTGGCGCTGACGACAGATCGCGCGGGCAATCCGCCGCGCCTGCCGCTCCTCTCCATAACGCTTGATCAACTCGGCCAACTCGGTCTCACTGCACACCGCGAGCAAATCGGCTGCGCTCTGCCCAGCAGCCGGATCCATCCGCATATCGAGTGGACCGTCCTCCCGATAACTGAACCCCCTGCTCGGCACATCGATCTGATGCGAAGAAACCCCCAAATCAAACAGGACCCCACTTAAAGCCCCGCCCCCCTGCTCGGCGAGCAAACCACTCAACTCGGCAAAGCTGCCCTGCCAAATGACAGCGCGGGCATCCGCCGACAATCGCGCTTGCGAGGCCTCCACCGCCTCCCAATCCCGATCCACCGCGATCAGATGCCCCCGTTTACCTAACGCATTCAGCAAAGCTTCGCTGTGCCCGCCGCCGCCCGCCGTCGCATCCATATATGTGCCGTCCGGATCGACGACCAACCCATCCGTTACTTCCCGCACCATAACTGGAACGTGATAGTCCATACTCACCCGACTCATATGTTATAGCTCAAGACTCTCAGCTACTTCTTCCATTACCTGATCGGCCTCATCTAGGAACTGATACCAATCTTGGGGATTCCAAAACTCCAACTTATCCAAGGCTCCGATCACGACCATCTGATCGCCGATATCGGCCTTGGCCAAAAGCTTGCGCGGAACACTCGCCCGCCCCTGGCGATCCATTTTGACTTCGGCGGCCTGCGACAGCATCGCGCGGATAAACCCGCGGACCTTTCGTTCAGTTTGCGGTAGCCGCAATAATTTTTGCGCAGTCTCTTCCCAAACGTGTTGCGGATAAGCCGTCAGGCAGTGATCGAAACCCCGCACAACAACGAAGGTCTCATTGGCTTCAGGCGGCAGCTTCTTACGAAATTCTGCAGGCACAAAGATCCGTCCCTTATCGTCGACCGGAACTTCATGTTCACCCAGAAACTGTGCCATTCAAGCCCTCTTTGAACCGTAAATCTCAATGACCCCACTTCCACCACTTTACACCACTTTCCACCACCGAGCAAATTATACAGCAAATCCAGGGGGGCTGTCAAGCATATTCTTTTCATATAGATACGTCTATTTTAGACCCTGTAAATAATTACAAAAACGACATAACACTGATCAGTGTTATTATGACACCAGTCAGTGTTGTGCCGTCTAAGGAATCAATTGGGGACCTTCTCTCTAACCAACAACCTTCGCTGTCATTTTGGCATAGAAATGGGGCTGAACCATAAAAGATCCAACCCCTATTTCTTTTGTTATAGCGCTTTATCTTATTCGGGTATTTTTTGTAATATCCGACGGTGTATTGGTTTGCCTTGCGCTATATATTTATCCTCGTAATTCGTTTTAGCCCCAACCCATTCCCCATCGACGACCGCAAGACATCGGCTCGTTTCGAGCACTTCGAGCATCACGTCAAAATAATCGGCATAATCTGTGGCCAACCACAACCGCCCCCCCTCTTGCAGGGTGCGCTCGATTTCGCGTAGAAACCCCTCATTGAACAACCGACGCTTGTGGTGTCTCTTTTTTGGCCAAGGATCGGGAAAGTATATATGGTACGCCCCGATAGACCCGGTTGAAATAAAGAACTCCACAAATTCGCGCGCGTCAGTTCGCACAAAGCGCATATTATCCAACTCGCGCCGAACGGCGCGGTGTTGGGCGATCCGCAAGTATTTAGCCGCCCACTCGACACCGACAAAGTTCACCCCAGGTAGCCGCTCAGCCGCATCGAGAAGAAAGCGGCCTTTGCCAATACCAAGCTCGATTTCCACCGGCTGGTCATTGCCGAATATAGCCGACCAATTCAACGTCGGATCTCCGGCATCTGTGGCCGGAAGCGTCAGAAACCCTTCCCCGGTCTCCTGCATCTCTCCTCCATAATAACGAGACAAAAAAACGGGCACCCCCAAAGGGATGCCCGTAAGAATATCGCCGTGAATTCCCGATCGATCAACCCGCCGCTTCGCCAAGCGAAGGCAGACCACAGAACTGTTCGTAATCGATCAGTTCGGTGATGGTTGGAGACTCGTTGCATACCGGGCATTCTGGGTCCTTCCGCAGCTTGAGCTCGCGAAACTTCATCTCCATTGCATCGTAAAGCAATACCCGCCCGACCAGCGACTTCCCCTCACCGAGAATCATCTTGACGACCTCGGTCGCCTGCATCAGCCCGACCGTTCCGGGTAAAACACCTAAGACCCCGCCCTCAGCGCAACTCGGCACCTCTCCGGGCGGCGGCGGTGCCGGATAAAGGCAGCGATAGCAAGGACCTTCGCCGGGCACATAGACCGTGGCTTGGCCTTCAAAGCGAAAGATACTGCCGTCAACGACGGGCTTATTCTTCATGACCGCTGCGTCATTAACCAGATAACGGGTGGGAAAGTTATCGCAGCCATTGACGATAATATCGTAGCCGTCCATAACGTCAAAGACATTGTGCGAGGTGAGCAGCTCGTAATGGGTGACGACGTCTAAGGTCGAATTGAGGTCCAATAGCTTATCCCTGGCCGCTTCGACCTTGGGACGACCAACATCGGACTCGCCAAAGAGCACCTGTCGCTGCAAATTGCTCTTATCGACAACATCGGCATCGACCAGACCGATCTTACCGACACCGGCCGCTGCCAAATACAGTGCCGTCGGGCAACCCAGCCCACCAACTCCGACCAACAACACCCGCCCTTTGAGCAGTTTCTGCTGTCCTTTTTCCCCAACCTCTGGCAAGATGATATGGCGCGCATAGCGCTGCATATCGTCTTCGGACATCAGGCCGCCCTGATCAAAGGAGTAACCAGCATCCTTCCACCCCTTGAAACCGCCGATCATCGACTTGACGTTGGTATAGCCCATAAAGGTCAAGTCGCGGGCAGCCAATGCCGAACGATTACCCCCAGCGCAGTAGAGCACAATCTCGGCATCGCGGTCCATGGTCACGTCTTCTTCGATATTTAGTTCCAAGAACCCGCGCGGGATCATCTCGGCGTCGGGAATATAGCCATCCATCACCTCTTCCCGCTCGCGGACATCCACAATATGTATGGCCTTGCCCGCTTTGAGGTCTTCTTGAACCTGAGCGGCGGACACTTCGGCGATTTCCGCCTTGACCTGATTTAATAGTTGGTTCGATGTTACGCTCATACCCTCTCCTAACTTGCTAATGCGCAGTTAATTCCCGCGCTTTTACAGCCGTAGTGAAATTCGAATTCAACCGTTCGATTTCCGCCGCGACGCGATCAATTGCAAACTCCACTTCTTCCATCGTATTAAAACGCCCCAAACCAAAACGCAATGACGCCCGCGCCAAGTCGTCGTTCAGACCGATGGCCTTGAGAACGTGAGAAGACGTTTCCTCTTTTGAGGAGCAGGCCGCCCCAGAGGATAACGCGATATCGCGCAACCCCAAAAGCAAGTCGGCGCCATCAATACCGGGGAAACTCACATTCAGATTGCCCGGTAACCTCGAATCCAGATCGCCATTAACCGACAGCGCCCCGAGACGGGTATCGAGCCCCTCAATAAGTCGTTGGCGCATCTGCAGTACATACGCGGCTTCGGTAACCATCTCCTGCTGAGCTAACTCGCAGGCCCGCCCCAAACCGACGATCCCGGGCACATTGAGGGTTCCGGCGCGCAAACCGTTTTCTTGGCCTCCCCCCTCGATCTGAGCTTGTAAGCGCACCCGCGGATTGCGCGAACGCACATAGAGAAAGCCGACTCCCTTAGGGGCATAGAGCTTGTGCCCAGAAACCGAGAGTAAATCGATCCCAAGGGCCTCGACATCCAACGGCACCTTGCCGACGGCCTGAGCCGCATCGCAGTGCCACAAAACTCCGCGCTCCTTCGCCAAACGCCCAATATCGGCCAAGGGCTGAAGCACACCGATTTCATTATTGGCGGCCATTAGCGAAATGAGGACCGTCTGGTCGGTAATGGCCGCCGCCAAATCATCGAGATCGATTTGCCCATTTGCAGCCACGGGTAAATAGGTGACCTCTACCCCACGCCCTTCTAGCGTTCGACAACAGTCCAAAACCGCCTTGTGCTCGATAGCGCTAGTAATAATATGCGCCCCGGCCCCCGCCATATCGGCCACGCCTTTTAACGCCAGATTATTTGCCTCGGTCGCTCCGGCGGTAAAAACAATTTCCCTGGCACGTGCTCCGATCAGCTCCGCAACCTTTTCTCTAGCTTGGCCATCTGCATCGGCCGCTGTCAGACCGAATACATGGGTTTTGCTGGAAGCGTTGCCGAAATGGGGACCGAAGTAAGGAAGGATGGCCTCTAAAACGCGCGGATCGACCGGCGTCGTGGCCATATTGTCCATGTAAATGGGGACATTAACCATTATAACCAGCTCAAGCGCTAAAGGATTCCCCACAACCGCAAGTTGTTCGCGCATTAGGGTTTTCAATCTTAAAACCCGCGCCCATCAACCCGTCGTGGTAATCAAGCGTTACACCGTTGAGATAGAGGCTACTCTTCATATCGATGAAGATCTTGACGCCATTGATCTCAAAAACTTGGTCCATTTCGCCTTCTTTTTCTTCAAAATCCAGCTTGTACTGAAAACCCGAACACCCTCCGCCCATTACCCCCATACGCAACCCGTGTCCGTCGTTGCCCTGTTCGTTGAGCAGGGTTCCGACCTTTTCAGCTGCTCCATCGGTTACAGTAATCATATTTCCTCCGTTATGCTTTAACTCTTGGATGGGTCTAAACAGATTTAAGATTCGTAGATGGTGCATTCTATGAGATCAGGCACCTCTTCGTGCTCTCTATACACCTCACAATGGTGACAATCTCGCTCGCAGGCTTTGACCGTACAACAAAGACAGCCATTGAGAATCTCAATGGCCTTCTTGTTGCGCTCCTTCATCAACGTATATTGACTGATGCGATCGTCTATATGGCGCCCCTGTTCAACGAGATGCTCGACGAGCGCTCGCGCAACGCCACCACCGGATTCGGCGCCATTCTTTAAATTGAAGAATTCGCGGATGCGATCTAGCCCAAACCCAAGATCCTTGAGACTTTGCACGATTTGCAATCGCCGCAACTGCGATTCCGAATAGAGGCGAAACCCGCCCCCGGTTCGTTCCTCCGGCTCGACAATCCCCAATTCTTCGTAGTAACGGATCGTACGCGGAGTAACTCCAGCCTTCGCCGCAAGATCTCCGATTTGCATCAGCCCATCCTTTGAACAGTTCATTTACGCAATTATGGCAATTTACTTGACGTGAACGTAAATGTCAATAAGCCGGTTTAAGGTGTGATAATTTGTACATCTGCAATAATTAGATCAACTTATCCACGATAACATCAAAAGTCAAGCCGTCGCAACAGCACTTATCACCCCTTCAAGAATGCCGCATTGGCAACTTTTGTGGTTGATTGGCGTCTAATAGACGCAATTACAGCTTTCGACTATGCTCCTGGTTCAATTATATAGATCGCTCACGAACGAGAATGTCCTATTTTTATCGCAAGGAGACCAGCCCCATGGCGATCATTCTTTTATTTTGTTTATCCTTGCTCCCAAACCCAGTTGCAGCAACAACCGTACAACGCTTTGCTCTCAGCGATCTCGCTATCAACGCCGAACGGATCGTAGTGGGTATTTGCATCGAAGCCACCCCACAATTGCTCGATGGGCAAATTTATACTCGCTATCTCTTTGACCTTGATGAATCGATTAAAGGACCGCGAGGTGCACAACTCGAGTTGCACTTGCCCGGTGGTCATTTTCAAGGCGTTTTCAACCGCCTGGCCGGTATGCCCATTTTTAGCCCCGGCGAGGAGGCCGTACTCTTTCTCACCGCGGACAACGAATTCGGCCACGCCTGGCCCGTGGGTCTGGCACAAGGGCATTTCGCGATCGTCCGCAGCGATTCCAGTAGCGCACGCGTTTTCCAGGCGCTAGACGGCCTGAGCCTTTACGAGCGTCCTGGGGCCGCAAAAAAAACCAACTCAATAGACCCAGTCCAGGGCATGCCACTCGACTCTTTTCTCGCGCAGATTCGCACCCTTGCGCAACCCGAACCCGGGACGGAGCCGCAAGATGCGCATTAGCCTGTTGCTCTTATCCGCCCTGCTCTTCGCCGACCCAAGCCACGGTTTTCTAATTCAGACCTTCGAGACTCGGGCCGGACGGAAAGTTCAGCAGACCTGGAGCCGCCCCGACCGCATTCCCTTCATTCTGCACGCAGATGGTTCCGATGATTTCACCCCCGAGCAAACCCATCGCCTGATACGCGAAAGCTTCCAAGTCTGGACTAACGTTGCCACGGCGCGGGTACAATTTTTAGACCAAGGCGAAACCGATACCATCACGCCGTCACAAGACGACCAAATCAATTTGATCTACTTCGACGAGACAGGCAGCGCGCTGCGTGCCCCGCGCGGTTCCGGAGTTATCGCCGTCACACGTATCAACTCGCACTCCTTCACTGGTGAAATCAGCGATACCGATATCATATTTAATGGTCGAGACTTTCGCTTTGCCGCAGGTACAGAGGGCACAGCCGGCGGCAACCTCGTCAATTTCAAAGATGTGGCCATCCACGAGATCGGCCATATGCTTGGGCTTGAACACACACCTCTGGATGGACCGCCGCAAAGCCGGCCGACGATGAATCCCTTTAACCGCGGCGACGGTCCCGGCGAAGGACACACTCTCGAACCAGACGATATCGCCGGTATCAGTTTCCTCTACCCGGCTTCCGGCTACCGAATCAGCACCGGCAGCATATCGGGCCAGATAACCGACCTTGACGAACAACCGCTCTTCGGCACCCATATCAAAGCGGAAAATATCGATACCGGCGAATTGTTCAGCACGGTTTCTGGGGCGGATCTCAACGCCTCCAGCGAAGGACACTACCGCCTATATGGTTTGACCCCGGGTCGCTATCGCCTGAGCCTTGCCTCGATCAGCGGATCAATCAGCGAAGAGAATTTCAGCGGCGTCTTCACCGGTTTCGCGACGGACTTTCCCGACGAATTCTTCGATAACGCCCGCGACCATACCTATGCTCGCCTGCTCGACCTCGTCGCCACTCAGCGCATCGGCGATATAGATTTCGTCACTGGTTTCGCGGTGCCGGGGTTCCCCTTCGTTCTCCCCGTGAACTTGATCACCAACACGCCCGATACCGCGGGGCCTTATACCGTGCGCGTCGAAGCCCGCGATGCCACTAGTCTGTGGCTAAACTATCAGGACGACACCGACCCAGGTATTCACCGCTTACCCATGCAGGTGCAAGACGACCTATTCGTCGGGGAAATTCCCGGCCAACTGATCGGGACCCGCATCTCCTATCAGATCGAAGCACGGGGCGCCGACGGCAAGGTCTCCTTTTTCCCCAACGAGGGGGCCTGGCTCGACTTCTCGGTACTTACACTCACCGGTTCTCCACTAGCCTTTACTGCCTTGCGGGGCGATGACGCCATTGGCGTCATCGATACCGGCACCCGCCGCGAATTGGCGCGTATCCCCGTCGGTCGCGAACCGATCCAGGTACTCTTTTCCAATGGCAGGCTTTTTGTCTCCAACCTTGGATCCAACGATATCAGTATAATCGAGACTGCCACGTTCCAAGTTCTCTCTCGTATCGAAACAGCCGTACAACCCCTCGATATGGCCATCTCACCCGACGGCAAAACACTCTACGCGAGTAATTCGGGCGCCGGCACCCTAAGCATAGTCGATATCGAATCGAGCGAAGCGCGCACCATCTGGCTTTCCGGCATAGGTTCCGGCCCCTTCGGTATGGCGGCTCTCGCCGACAAGATTTTCACGACCGACATCGCCAACAGCCAAGTAATCGTCGTCACTCCCACCGGTCAGATAACCCGCCGTATATCCGTTCCGAGCCAACCGCGTTCCCTCGCGCTCTCACCCGATGGAAAAACGCTCTATGTAACAAGCATGGGAGTTGGTCAGTTGACCGCCATAGATATCGCAAGCGAAACGATTGCCCGCTCGATTGAGTTGGACGTCGGTGGCACCTTCGCCATAGCTCTGAGCCCCGACGGCAGAAAAATCTACTTGACCGCACACAATGATGATGCCCTAGTCATCGTCGACGCCGAACGCGGGATCTTCCGCAAGAAACTCACCATCGGCCGCAACCCCCGGGCTATTTCCTTCTCCCCCGACGGCACACAGGCCTATATCACCAGTTCTTTTTCCAATGAGATTCACATCATCGACAGCATAAACGACATCGTCATCGGCCGCTATGCCGCTGGCCAAAACCCCCGGGGCATAGCTCTGGCAACACCAACCTTGCCCATTACAACCACAGCCGTCTACGAGAGCCCCTATCGACCGTCCGATTTCGCCCTCGTAGCCAATTTTCCGAACCCTTTTAACGCCTCTACGCAAGTCCGTTTCGCGCTCGGTGCAAATTCCAAGGTAGAATTGCACGTCTACAACGCCTTGGGCCAGACGGTGCGCACGCTCTTACAGCAGTATCGGGTCGCGGGGAATTATCAGATGGCTTGGGACGGTAAGGACGATCGGGGTCAGGACCTGGCTAGCGGGGCTTATCTACTCGTCATGCGGGCCGGCGGAAAACGCCAGGCCATCAAGATGTTACTCCTGCGCTGATTCTGTTGCACCAGCAAAACCGTCGACGCTGAAATAACGAAAACCTGTATCGCAAAATACGGTGAGCAAGCGCGCGCCCGGGACTAATGTCGCAGCAACCTGTATACTCGCAGCGACATTGGCCCCAGAAGAAGGTCCGAGCAACAACCCCTCCTCCCGAGCCAGACGACGGGCATAGTGAAAAGCCTGCTCGTCTTCTACCTGGACTACCTCGTCAATAAGCTCGCGGTCGAATACCTCCGGCACAAAACCCGCGCCGATCCCCTGAATACCGTGCAACCCAGCCTCTCCACCCGAGATCACGGGGGAACGCTTTGGCTCTACGGCAATTAATAAAATATCCGGCAAAGCCTGTTTGAGCACACTACCCACTCCAGTAATCGTCCCCCCCGTGCCCACACCGGCAATAAAGGCGTCGAGTTTGCCCTCCACCGCCTCAAGGATCTCGCGAGCGGTACTCTGGCGGTGTGCTTCGGGGTTAGCCGGGTTAGCAAACTGTTGCGGAATAAACACCCGCTCCGGGTCGGCGGCTTTGAGCTCGTCTGCCTTGCGAATTGCCCCCGGCATATCCAACTCCCCAGGGGTCAATACGATTTGCGCACCATAGCTGGCCATTACTTGGCGCCGCTCCAGACTCATGCTGTCAGGCATCGTAAGCACCAGACAATAGCCCAATGCCGCCGCCGCCATCGCCAAAGAAATGCCGGTATTTCCGCTGGTTGGCTCGACAATCGTCATCCCCTTGCTGAGTCGACCATCCGCTTCGGCGGCGCGGATCATACTCGCGCCGATGCGGTCTTTGATACTACCGGCCGGGTTGCGCGCCTCGAGTTTGCCATAGAGTTCACAGCCATTCTCCGGTACGACGCGATTGAGACGCACCAAAGGCGTATCCCCAACGGTCTGCAGAATACTATCGACAGTCTTGAGTTTACTCACTCTGCTCCTTCTTGGTCTTCTTGTTCTTCTTCTACTGCTTCCCGATCTTCTTCCTGTTGCTCTTCATCTTCGACCGGCACCGCCAGTTTGCCCACCCCCGGCAAGGGGCGAGTGAACCCAGTCGTTGTGCCCGTCGCAGCCGCATCACCGGTATCCACCCGCAGCCCACCGCCCGTTGTATAGAGATCACGGTAGGTTGCCGGAATCAATAACACATTGAGCAAGGGTTCGATCTTGGTGATCACATCGTTGACGTCGCCCATAAAGCTGCGCGGAACAAAAATGATATCATTGTTGTTCAGAACGACGTTTTGCTCTAAGTCGCCGTGCGTGGTAATACGCTTAAAATCGACAGTGAACATTTCCGGCTTGACTTCGCCCGGGCGGATAATGCGAATATCGTCGCGCAAGGCCGTCGTGTTCAAGCCGCCCGCCTTGCTCACAGCCTCGAGTAGACTGGCATCGCTGGCCAACAAATAGACGTCGGGCTGGTTGACCTCACCCAGCACAACTACCTTTTTGGTGAGCCGACTCGCCCCGGGAACGATAATAATATCGTCGCCTTGCAATATTGGATTGTGGCTCACATCACCGAAGTTGAGCACGCGTTGCAGATTGAATACATAAACTTGGCCGTCGCGAATGACTTGCACCGCCCCTAACTGCGCGTCCGGGGTCGTCCCCCCCGCCTCGAGGATCAGATCGAGCAGATAGGTCTTATTCTCTAGGGCATAGCGACCCTGACCGGTTTTAGTACCCCCAGCCGTGAGCGTCTCGATCGCACCAATAAGCGAGATGATCTTGCTGCCGTACTCGGAAACCTGCACATCTATTTTCGGCTCACGCAAATAGCGCTCTACCGCAGCGGTCAATGCAAAATCCAACTCGCCGATTGTCATCCCCGTAACATACAGGTTCTCCACCAGCAAAAAAGATATATTGCCGTCGGGTCTGACCTCGACCGTTTCGCGCACCAGTTTAACATCGCGTAGCATCAGTTCAAGTTCGTCGCCCGGCCCGACGGTATATTCGGGAAAAAGCCCTCTCTCAACATAACCCCGCCGCAGCGGATCGACCGGCATCACCGGCGCCTCCATCGGCGCGACGACTCTCGGTGGCGGCGACAGATCGGCCATCGGCGGCGGCCCACCGCACCCGACGCTGCTAAGCAGTAAGAGCCCAATGGCCGCAATAGACATGCTCAAGATATTCTTCACGTTTTTCTCATTAAGCCGGCCAATTGCCTACCGCCTCTGAACATTAATTGCCCGAAGCGCAAGCCATAGGCCAGCGGGAAAAGGGGTTTGGGGAGAAAAGGGAATACCTGCAACATGACCGAAGGTTGGGGAAAATAGGTCTGCGCGAGAAATTGCAGCCGCTGCAACAGCCCCTCTACATTGAAAGACCAAAGCACATCACCGAGTTCACCATCGCGACGACCGGCAAAAGCCCGTTGCAACAGCCACGCTTCGACCTTGGACAAGCCGCGATCCTGCATCCAGCCCTCAAGGGGCGCCGGCAAGGGGCCACGCTCTTGCAAAAAACACACTCCATAATAAAGCGGCCGTTCTAAATGGCAAGTCCGGGCGGCGGCAAAAAGATACGACCAGTCGAGATCCTGATCGATCAGCAACCGCAAATCGGCGAACCACGAGAGCCGACGATAACTGTGCCGGAGCGCATGCGCCACGGTATAGAGCACCATATCCTCCAAGCGAGGCACAGACATTTCTACGCCTTCGACCTCACACACCCAGCACCCCGCCCAGATCTGCTCCACGCTCAACTGCCCCGCATGACGACGGGCGGCTATGCGCTCACAATGAAAAAGGTCGGTATGCAGATCAATAAGCAACGCCCCCTTGCAATAGAGATCGTCATAACGGTCCGGCGATGTAAAATCCATAGCCGCCAGCGCGGCCGCCGCAGCCGAGGCCTGCTGCGGCCGGACCAACAGATCGATATCCCCCATTGGACGACAACCCGGATCCGGGTAAAAGGCCAAGAGCGGGGCACCCGGCAACACAACAATCTCAATCTGCCGATGTCTGAATTCATCAAGCACAAGCTGCAATGCTTGTAAGGCGGCGAAATTATCTGTCGCCCAAGCCCTGTATTCCGTCCTCAAAATATAGCGTGCTTCGCTAGGCATCTCGACTGCAGAGCGAATACAATGCCAATACAGCAGGCCTTCCAACCCTTCTGCAATCGCCAGATCGCCCAGAGTCTCCCACTCCTCCTCATCAAAGTCAATAATTCCGGAGAGATCTGCGGCGAGCATAGCCCGCTCAAAAACGCTCTCAACCGTCATTGCAATAAATCGCTGCCACTAAAATCTTTGAGGACCTCTTGCACGTCGGCGACTATCTGCGTTTCGTCGACTTCGTAGGCACTGCGTAAGCGGGCAACGATTTCCGCGGTAGTCTGACCCCTTGCGCACAATTCCCAGACGACAGCCGCGGTTTCATTAAAATGATGGACCTGTTGGCCTTTTTGGTCAAAGAGCATACCGCCATCAACCAACTTGCGAAAAGCCAACCCTTTGCGCGCCCGCCAAATTTTGTTGTCCTTCGCCATCAAGCCCCACGCATCTGCCGCACCATGTTCATATCATTCGCATGGCGTTCCGCTTCGACGATCTTCTCTTCGATCGCGCGACAGCTTTCGCCAAGTACGCCGACTTCGTCATTTGATTTTTGCAACCGCTGCGAGAGCAACCCGACCGCATTGCGGCAAATCCGCTGGCAGATCTCCGAATTGCGCTGCAAGACGTACAAGAATACAGGCGCGGGTATTTCCAAGAGGATGCAGTCCGTCGCACAAATCGCCTGTTCAAAGTGGGGCTGTCCACCAAGCAATGCGACCTCCCCCAAAGCCTTAATCGACTTTATGTGCTCAACGAGTTCACCACCGAACAGGATCTCCACCTCGCCCTTGAGCAAGATATAGAGGGCTTTCGGCGCATCGCCTTCGAGCCACAGCGAATCGGCGGCGGCTACTTGCTTCGACTGGCCCAACTTGACCAGCAACTGCAGGTGACGACCGGGCATTTTTTGGAATAAGGGCACTTGCAGCAGGTGCTGGATCAATTGCTTTTCCTGGTTTTTCCCGCTAACCGTGGTCATACAGCCCTCCCTCTAGTTCATCTTGTAAATCGATGGGGGTAGGCAGTGGGCGGGAACAAGTCTGGTCCCGGCAAACAAAAGCTCTGGAGCCCATCTGCAACTTCCCTTCTAATAAAGGCAATGCCCTCTCGGCCTGATTGGCTCCTGGCTCAGCAGCTACTAAAATCTTATTAGGAGCAAAACAACGATGCAGTACATCAGCAAAGGCACGACATTCTTCCCGATCTCCGATCAGGGCGACTTCACTCGGCTTGGCGAGGTAAAAATCCAGGGCACAGAGCATTTGCGACCCCGCGGAAGGAGATCTTCGCAATAATTGCTCAAAAAGAGCCAGTGTTTGTTCGCCCCGCTGCCACAACGCTCGATCCGCTTTCATCGCCCCCAACCGCAATAAAACCAAGGCGCCGATCGAATTACCCGACGGCGTGGCATTGTCAAAGGGGCTCTTGCTACGCACGATTAAATCCTTAGCCTCCGCTTCCGCGTAGAAAAACCCACCATCCTCCGCATCCCAAAAGCGCTCGATCATTACCTCCGCCCAATGCTCTGCGGCCAAAAAGAAGCGCAATTCAAAACTCGCCTCGTAGAGATCGAGCAAGCCGTTGATCAAACAGGCGTAGTCGTCCTGAAAAGCCGCAATCCGGGCTTGGCCGTCTTTGTAGGTGTGCAGCAACTGGCCATCTCTGACCATATTCTCAAGGATAAAGTCAGCTGCAACCACCGCCGCCTTCAAATAATGCTCTTCACCGCAAACTTGATAGGCACGAGCCATCGCGCTGATCATCAGCCCATTCCAGGCCAGTAGGATCTTGTCATCTCGCTCGGGGGCAATGCGCTGCTGACGAGCGGCGAGCAACACCTTTTGCCCGCGCTCAATGACTTCAAGCAACTGCCCGGCTGACACCTGTAACACTCGGGCGATATCGGCCAACTCGTTCTCGACATGCAAAATACTGCGCCCGTGCTCAAAATTGCCCTCGGGCGACACGCCATAATACCGCATAAAAAGCGCAGCATCCTGTTCGCCTAACAACTCTTCAATCTCTTCGGGAAACCAGGTGAAATACTTTCCTTCCTCCCCTTCGCTATCGGCATCCTGGGCGGAGTAAAACCCGCCTTCGGGCGACGTCATTTCGCGCAAGACATAGGCGAGGGTATCCTCGACAACCTGGAGATAGAAATTATCTTGAGTCACCTGATAAGCTTCGAGATAGACGCAAACCAGCAAGGCGTTATCGTAGAGCATTTTCTCAAAATGCGGCACCAGCCAATGCTCATCGGTCGAATAGCGATGAAAGCCGCCAGCTAATTGATCGTTCATCCCGCCTCGGGCCATACTCTTGAGCGTGTGTTCGACCATCGCAAGCACTTGCGGGTCATCACGGCGCATGTGGTGGCGCAACAATAAGGATAAACCCATACTATGAGGAAACTTAGGTGCTCCGCCAAAACCTCCATACGTGGAATTATAGCTGGATTTAAGCTGCTCACAAGCTCCCGACAGTATCGCTTCGCCGGGGATATTTCCCGGCGTTAAGAATTGTGTATTCTCTTCGAGGGCTCGCATCAACTCGCTGGCCTTATTTTCGATTTCGTCGCGATTTTCCCGATAAGAGGTCGCAATAGAGGTGAGCACCTTGGGAAAACCCGGACGACCATAGCGGTCTTCTGGAGGGAAATATGTACCGCCGTAAAAGGGCCTGAGATCTGGAGCCAAGAACACGGTCATCGGCCATCCCCCTTGGCCCGTCATCGCTTGCACCGCCGTCATATAGATCTCGTCAATATCGGGCCGTTCTTCGCGATCGACCTTTATATTCACAAATTGATCGTTCATAATCTGGGCGATTTGCTCGTTTTCAAACGATTCGCGCTCCATGACATGGCACCAATGGCACGCCGAATAGCCCACTGAGAGCAAGATCGGCCGATCGGTATTTTTGGCCCGCGCTAAAGCCTCCTCACCCCATGGATACCAATCGACGGGATTATGGGCATGCTGACGCAGATATGGGCTAGATTCACCACTGAGACGATTGCTGTAGATAGATTTATCTCATACGTTACGCAAATTTATTGTTCTATTGAATTTAACTAGGTCTCGCCCCATATACAAGCGGCTCTCCTGCGTCTTATAGATGGCGTTCTAGATCATCGACGATAAGGCGAAAACGGCGTTCGCCTTCCGCGCGAATTTCGTCGCTCTCACGCCGTCTTTTGTGTAAAGGCCACACCTCTCGGCGATAGCGTCCTTCAAAATCATCCTGGCAGGCAGTTGACAGTGCGGCGACCTGCAGGGAGCGAATTTCGGCAAAACTGATATTCGGGGTCCCCACGCCATTAGCAAAAGCCGCAATCTGTGCACGACCAGGTCGCGTCTTAAAAAAAAACCACGCATAAAAAGGATTCAGCCCTTCGAGCCGGATCAAATCGACAAAACACCCCACATTCGCGGGTTCGCGCCCCAAATAGACCGCCAGCCGATTTTTCCCCAGTGCCCCGGCGCCCGACCGAGGTAATAACAAATCGCCATACCGCACCCGGCTGCGCAGTGGGTCGTATGCCCCGTCCGCCTCAACCCGCAGCAAATCTCCTTCTTCCAGGCCGGTTTCGACGATATTGCCCTGGCGAATCACAGGCACCCCCGTCTCGACATAACCAGGCCGCCGGCCAGTGACAATCGGGCCATAGGTCAAGTGCCGGATATAATCACCGAAGGGTGCCAATGGTACGCGGCCAGCCAGATCCCGGACCAACTTGCCCCCCTGCCAAAAACGAGGATCCCATCGACTGTCAGCAAGTTGCCCCTGTCGCACACTTATTGACGTTGCTGCCACCTGCCGCTTTGAATGCTTTAGTAATCGCAGGGCTTGTTGCAGATAACCCTCCAGACCTCGATCCTCACCCGCTGGCGCAATCAGCCTCGCCCGGGCCAGCCCTCCCCCGACCGACTCCTTGCGGCGCAAGACCAGCAAGGCCGTTCGAGCATTAAGCCCCTTGCGGCGAAACACTTCCCCCGGCAAGGCAACAACGGCGTGCACCTCTGCTCGTCTCAATAGCCAGTCCCGCGCCCCTTGCAACCGAGCATTGGCAAATACCCCCTCTGGAAGAATCAGTGCGAGCCAGCCCGAGGGCCGCACCAAACGCAGTGCCCGCTCAATAAAAAGCATTTCTATCGGGAAGGCATTCAACGTTTTACCAGAGACTAATCCGGTGACCTTAAAACCCTGTTCCACAGCAGCTTGCATATCATCATCTAATACACCGAATACATCCTTCAACTTACCATAGGGCGGATTGGCCATAACGCAATCAAATCGACCTTCTTTCATCTCGGGAAAATCTCCGAGCAACCCGTCACCGGTATAAAACAGTTTTGCCGATCGCCGCCCCTTTTCCGCAAGCCTCGCATCAATCTCGACCCCTACGGTGTGGTAACCCGGCCCGATGGCGGCCAATAGTGCCCCTTCTCCCGCAGCAGGATCGACCACCCTCGCCCCTCGTTCGAGATCCCGTTTTGCTATCGTGCGCATAACGGCCCAAGCAAAATCGGCTACGGAAGCTGGCGTAAAGTGTTGTGCCAGGTCTTCAGCGTTTCGTTCACTTCCCATTAATGTATTCAAACCGAGACACCATCACCATTATATTTAAAATTAGATAAAAACCATAAGATCATGTCTAACAATATCTTACAATCACAATAAATCAATGGCACATTTCCTGCTATAATTAAACCTACAACAGCCCATCTCAGGGCTGCTCTCACTCTATTCTACCAGGAGGTAGACCATGTCATCTTTAAATATGCCCAACATAAATCAAGTTGCTCTCAGCGGTCGCCTAGTCCAAGATCCCGATTTCCGCTTCGTTGAAAACGGTGCTGCACGCCTAAGCGGGCGGATCGCCGTCAATCGCTCCTATCGCGATCGCAACGAAGAATGGCAAGAAGAAACCTCCTTCTTCGATATCGTGCTTTGGCAGAAAGCCGCCGAGGCCTTTTCTCAGCGCCTGCACAAAGGGACGCCGATCTTTGCCACAGGCCGGCTGCAAAGCCACTCCTGGCGCGATAGCGAAGACCAGCCGCACTCCCGCATCGAAGTACAGGTCCGCAATCTGCAGATCCTAGAAAAGGGCCAGGAGCCCACCGACGGAGAAGAAGTAGATACCGAGGCCGCCCTACAGGCGGCTTAAGCATTGGTGAAGCTATAGCAGGCGCGAGTGGGAGCCCGTGTGCCCTCAGCAAGACAAACGAGACGCACCGCATCCTGCTCGCGCCTATCCAGCGCGTTCAAAGAGCGCGGCAATCCCCATACCACCACCAATACACAGGGCAGCAATGCCAAGACGGGCCTGCTTGTGTTGCATCTGATGCAGGAGCGTCGTCGCCACCCGAGCACCGCTCGCTCCTACGGCATGCCCCATCGCAATGGCTCCACCTTGCACATTGACCTTTTCTTGATCCCAAGCCAGTTCTTTACCGACTGCTATACTTTGCGCCGCAAAAGCCTCATTCACTTCAATCAAGTCTACATCTTTGAGCTCAAAACCACTCTTGTGCAATAATTTACGTATCGCTGGCGCTGGTCCAATACCCATAATTCGAGGATCAACTCCCACGCTGGCAACCGCCCGCACATAAGCCAAAGGCTCTAAGCCCCGCGCCTTTGCTGCTGCTTCGCTCATCAACAATACCGCTGCCGCCCCGTCATTAATCCCAGACGCATTACCCGCTGTCACCGTACCATCCTTCTTAAACGCCGGTTTGAGTTGCGCAAGCTTCTCAGCGGTGGTTCCAGGCCGGGGGTGTTCATCTACTGCAAAGACGTCTTCTCCCCCTTTTTGCGGAATGGTGATCGGCACAATCTCTTCCTTAAAAGCACCAGCTTTCTGCGCCTTAGCCCAATGCTCATGGCTGCGCGCAGCAAATTGATCTTGTTGCTCCCGGCTGATGCTATACTCTTCTGCCAAATTTTCGGCGGTAACCCCCATATGACAGTCGTAAAAACAATCCCATAGGCCATCGAGCAGCAGCATATCCTCGACCTGACCATGCCCAAGACGCTCCCCCCACCGCGCACCGGGCAATATATAGGGCGCCAAGCTCATATTCTCCATCCCGCCCGCCAAAATCACCTCGGCCTCACCAGCCCATATCGCCTGGGCGGCCAGCGCAATTGTCTTAAGCCCAGAGCCGCAGAGCTTGTTGACCGTCATCGACGGCACCTCATAGGGCAACCCACCATGCACCGCCGCTTGCCGCGCCGGATTGGCTCCAGCCCCGCCCTGATAGACCATTCCCATCAATACTTCATCGACCTCAGCCGCCTCTATTTGGCTTTGCGCCAGTAGTGCCTTAAGCACCTCACCGCCCAATATTGCAGCGGCTTGCCCCTTCAGCGCCCCACCAAAACGGCCCGTGGCCGTACGCAGCGCACTTACAATTACTGGATCTGTCATTTGTTCTATACTTTCGTTGGTGAAATCGCGTTGACGTATTCGGTCAACCTGTCTATTTTCTTAGGAATAGGATAAATGAATATGGCTTGGGCAAAGAGCAAAGAATTTCTCGACAAAGTGCAACTCGGCAGCATCATTCTCTATTTGGTCTGCCTAGGCGGCTATGCTATTCCCGTAGATGCGCTACACGCCATCTATGATTCATTCCGCGCCGATATTTTCGGTTTCACCTTCTTCTCGCTCTTTATCGCCTCGACGGTCTTGCTCACCTTCGAGCAGGATGACGCCTCCGAAGAAACCGCGCCAGAATAGTGTGGGGCTGTAGCTCAGTTGGGAGAGCGCGGGCTTTGCAAGCCTGAGGTCGTCGGTTCGATCCCGATCAGCTCCACCATTTTTTAACCTCTTGTTTTTACAAGGGGTTATTTTTTGTCTTATCATAAGTCCATTAAAAACAATATCTATTCCCCTGTAGTATAGTATATTAGACGCGTCGTTAGGGTATCACTAATATAAACTAACATATCAAAGCATATCTAAATGTCATTGAAAAATGAACCCCAAGAGCAGTCACTCCCAAAGCTATGCCCCTGATAGTGGTTTCGCCACTATTGTGAAGTTCACCACGAATTCTAATATCTTAGCAGTCCTCACGGATATTCCACTCTTTGCGTCGCCTATCCGCTCCCCCACGCACCATGATTATGCGTCCCGAGGAGTTGTAGTGGCGCGCCGATAGGACAGGGCTGGCTTTTAATACGAGTCGAATCCCAATCGTATTAACCTTTGCTCCTTGTCCTTCATAGTTCCTCGACCCCGACCTAATCCCGTTACCTGCTCAGACATAACTCCCACCTCGTGCCACAGAAATTCCTGTTGCTTCAAGCAGAGATTCAGATTCAAAGAAGTCCAACGACACAACTGGATAAGCCTCATAGGTTCACAGAGTCCATTCTTAGACATTACCGTGCATGCCAAAAGCGACCCAAGTATTAGGCAGTTTCTGCCCGATAAGACATGGTCGCTGGTCTTAGTTAGCCAGATACTAGGAAGGATCTGAGAGGCCTTGGTATGACCTCCCATATTTGCTCCAAGTGTGGTGAGACTATTTCTTGCCGTAGGCTGCTCCCCATTTTGGTACCATTCAGCGTGAGAGTTGGGCTCTATTTTTGAGGCGTATTCACATGTGTTTTTGCAAAAGCGTTCGGCGTTAAATAACCTAACGCACTGTGAGGATGTTCCTCGTTATATTGAAACTGCCACGTCCTGATTTTACTTCGTGCTTCCTCGATCGATTCAAACCAATGGGCATTGAGGCATTCCTGCCGTAAGCGAGCATTAAACGATTCGATGTGCGCGTTATCCGTCGGGGTAGCCGGTCTCGAAAAAACCCATTGGACTTCGTTCCAATACGCCCATTGGTCCAACACGACCGAGGTAAATTCGGGGCCATTATCGACTCTAATTTTCTTCGGTACAGATCGCTGCCGAGCCACGCTGGCCAAGGTCTGTGCCACTTGAATACCTCGAAAATGAGAGCCAACTCCGATATATACACTTTCACGGCTAAAGTCATCGACTATCGTTAAGGCTCGGAATCGACGACCATCCACGAGCGCATCGCTCATAAAATCCATACTCCACTGCTCATTGAGCTGATGCGGCGTGGACTGTAACACCCGAGCTTGATGGCTGACGCGCCGCCGCCGTTTTTTCGGGCGTAGGAGGAGATTTTCCTCCCGATAGAGCCGATAGACTAACTTCCGACCCACCGACCAGCCCTCGCGTTGTAGCACCGTGGTCAATCGGCGATAGCCCCAGCCAACTCGACTCAGCGCCAGATCGCGGATGCGTTGACGTAATGCCGTATGCTGTGGCGCCCTACTTTGATATTTATAGGTCGATCGGGCTAGAGGAAGGACCCGACCTGCACCTCGGACACTCAGGCCATAGCTTGAGGTAAGATACTGGACCATCGGTCGTTGTATCGCTGGTTTTACCATTTTTTTCAGTACATCCTGGAGCATGTGCTTGTCCAGCGACAGATCGGCCACTCATTGTTTGAGCTTGCGGTTTTCTTCTTCTAACTGTTTTAGGCGGCGCAATTCGGCGACGCCCATACCAGAAAACTTCTTCTTCCATCGGTAAAACGTGGCTTCGCTGACCTCCATTTTACGGCAGATCTCGACCACCGGCACGCCGCTTTCTACTGGCCGCAAGGCAAAGGCGATTTGCTCTTCAGTGAAGCGTTTTCCTTTCATGATCGGACTCCTTCCGACCTCAAAATAGCGCGTTTTTACTCGCAATCCAACGGGTACAGCTTTCGGGGGAGAGACCCGCCGAACCGCCCCCCAATGGCTTGCCCCAACGCACTAAAACGGCTTTTATAATTCCTATACACTTTAGATACCCCAAACGGAGCTTGGGCCCATGAATGAAGAACAACGCTTTGCCTTTGACACTTGGGGCTTCCTCGTCATCGAGGACGCCCTCAGTCCCGCACAGGTCGCAGCCCTCAAGACCACCATCGACGAAAAGGGACCGGATCTGCACTCGCAACACTCAGACCGGGGCGGTTTTGATCGGAGTGGCTTCTGGTCGCAGGAATTTGTCGACCTGCTGGACCTGCCCCCTCTTGCACCGCTGCTCGATGAAATCTACGGCGGGGCGCAGCCGGACGGGCTACCGGCCTACCGCATCGACCACATCAACGTACACACGCACGGCAAGTTCAACAAAGACCTTGCTGGCGGCACCATCCACGGCAGCAACGACCGTCTGCTGCACCCCGAGCGCCCGCGCGAGCTGGTGACGCAATACTTCGAACGCGACGCCGCAACCGGCGCCTTCAGCAACGGCCTGGTCACGGTGGCCTTCGAGCTGGAAGACACCGTGTGCAACGGCGGCGGCTTCGGCTGCCTGGCCGGCTCTCACAAGGCGCATTATCCGGTGCCGGCAGGCTGGCGCGACTTGTCCAAGGGGGTGCATCCCATGGTCACACGCGTACCGGCCCCCGCCGGTGCCGCCATCATTTTTACCGAGGCCCTATGCCACGTCACCTTGCCGTGGACGGTGCCCAATGCGCGCACCACCCTTTTCTACAAGTACACCCCGAGTGGCGAGGCCTATTCCGGGCCGGATAAGCTGTTATTTTCACCTTTCGGACGAGTTTTTTTTGACCCGTCCGACGCCGATGGTTGGCAAAGGGCGGACGAACGCAAACGGGTTCTCCTGACCCCGCCGCCGCAGGCCTTTGTCGAGCGCAAGGCCCAACTGGCTGCAAAAAAAGGCACCGCGTGAACGAAGAGTCCGCCGCAGACGTTGGCGCCGACTCGCCGCTGCTCTCGGCCGCTGGGTTCCGATACCGAGTAACAGGTCTTGTCGGCGGTGGCGATGAGTACAAAAAAACGTTGTCCTTTTTCAGATGGGAAAACATATGAACGGGAAAAAAGCCAGCGGCATGGATCAGATCTGGGGCGAGTCTTCGGTGGCGCTAGACGCCCTCAAAGCCGGCCGCGGCAAACTCTTCGACGAGGGCAATTATGCCATGTTCATCCATTGAGGCCTGTTTTCCCATTTGGGCGGCAAAGGGCAAGGAAAAACCTATTACGGCATCGGCGAATGGATCCTCAACGGCCGCATGGCGGGTATCCCGGTCGAGGAATACAAAGACATCGCCAAAGAATTTGCCCCGAACGAATTCGACGCCCGCTCAATCGTACAGTTGGCAAAAGACGCCGGGATGAGATATATCATCATTACCAGCAAGCACTACGAAGGCTTTGCCATGTTTCATTCCAAGGCCGATCCGTTTAACATCGTCGACGCCACGCCCTTTGCCCGTGACCCGATGCGGGAGCTGTCAGCGGCCTGTCGCGAGGCGGAACTGGGTTTCGGGTTTTATTATTCCCATAACCAGGACTGGACTACCCCCGGCGGCAGCGGCGGTCCGACACAAAACGACGACGGGACGGCGGCCGGTTTCAACGAGTATATCCGTTTAGCGGTTCTGAACTGCTTGACGGTTATGATTATTCAATTTTCAATCCTACAACGTCCATATTTCCTTCTGGTGTCGGCATAATCCCATATAGTTTACCATTATGAATGGTAAAGAATACATCTGTTTTATCGTACAATTCTGGTGAAATCGCCAGATTAAAACTCAGTTTACAATTTTCTTGTTTTGCGGGCATCTCCATCTCCATAAAATGGACAAAGATTTTATTATTTTTTTCAACAATATTTATTTCTGATTTACTATCGCCTTTTTCTGATCTCAAAATTTGAACCTCCCATTTGCCAGTAAAGTCACACTTTTCATTTGACTCATTGGCAATAGCCTCAATGTCTAATCTAGGCTTTCTTTTGTGCGATAAAAACCACTCATATAGTTCGGGTGTTTTATATGCTTTTACCCAAGTTCCCTCATGACCGGTCTCCGGGTACTTTGTATATCTTACATCTGTTCTACTAGTTCTTTTTACTTTATCAATCATTTTTTGGTGAAGTTCGAAACCATCTCTTTCACCTTGAAAAGACCAAACTGGCATATCTGCTAACCTCGAAGCCTCATCTATCATGCCCCCGTTACAGGCAATTGGAGCAATAGCAGCAAAAGCCCCGGGATAGGTCATGGCTAAATTCCACGTGCCATATCCGCCCAAACTAACACCCGTAAGGTATATTCTGTCTTTATCGATATTATAGTTT
>Ga0233439_10001087_pt1 | contig 36290 bp, 35 predicted proteins | sample SI_123_September_6_FD_182713 | JGI IMG/M metagenome (GOLD analysis project Ga0233439, IMG submission 182713) | Seawater microbial communities from Saanich Inlet, British Columbia, Canada - SI_123_September2016_100_MG | ecosystem: Environmental > Aquatic > Marine > Inlet | place: Canada: British... | reverse complement strand
GTAGTAATAAGTTAAGCTTTGCTTTTGAAATTGGTTTATCAGGACGAGTCTGCCATTACTTCGTAAAATAGCAAACTCGTTCTGATAACCATTAGCTTATTCTAAGAAAATAAAAATTGGTTTGTATTTTTGCTATTTTGCTTTGCAAATGCGCAAATAGATCGAAATAGCTTTTTACGCAGTAATGGCTATCTAACAATACTATATGCTTCGCAATGAAAGTTTTATTATGACAACCATTAGCTTATTCTAAGAAAATCTAGCATCATTTAACTACGTTAAATCGATTTTCTTAAAATAAAAATTGAAATATTATTCTTATCTATCAGTTATATAAATATTTATGGAGGATATTCAAAGAGAAGTATGTAAACAGTGTTATTATGAACTTAATGCACATTCATTTTGCCTAATAAGTGAAACAGAATATGAAAAGTACTATTATTATTGCCCAGTCGATGAGAAATATTACTACGACGCAGACAGTATCGAAAATCATATACTATTAGAAGTAGATCCTAACTGTACAAAACCATGGATTTTAATTTTTGATTCATCTGGATATGGATTAAAACATCTATGGCACCAACGTGTAAGAAAAACTGTATATAATCTGTTAAATAGTAGTCTATTTTCAAATTTAAAAAATATAGTTATTATTAATCCGTCATTGATATTTAATTCTATTCTTCGTACTAATTGGTATTTTATACCTATTGAATTTAGAAAAAAAATTATCCGTGATACTAACAACAGTTTTTCTAATATGATTCAAATGGTTCTTACCGAAGTACACTAGATTCAAAATTATTTTATGCCTAATACCAGTTAACATAAATGAAGGTGTTCTATATTAGAATCAGAATATTATAACTATCGAATACATTCTTATATAGAATGATTGAAACTATCTACTTTGAATAAAGGTTCTGTAGTTGTTAGAGATTTGAATCTTCCATCCTCAAATTCTATACAATCAATAATATCATGACATCCTAGTAAAAGTGGTTCAGCGTCTTTTAAACTATAAACTCCTTGAATAAATTTCATTGGAGTTCTCATATAAAAATAATCAGATACTTCTATTCCGCACGTAGGAACATATTCACTATTAAATTTTAGTCTATCAGTTAATTTATTAAGAGCTGATTCTATACTTGCAAATCGTCCCTGTTGACCGAATATACCAATAGATACAGCATTATCTGGCACAACTAAAGATTCCATATCTTTAGTAATTGGAATATATTTTAATTGATTTAAATCAGATGATTCAATTATTGGATTTTCAGCCTTTAAAACCCATGAGTCCCCAATACACTTGTTATTTATATCATTAAATTGAAATTGCAATCTTGGTCCACCATCTTTGAGAATTGATGCAATCCCTTTAGATGGGATACCATTGAACCCACTGATTGGATTCCTGTTCCTACTAACATTAGGATACATAATATTATTTTTAACTTGTTCTTGATACTCTGTCATAATAACACTAATATTACCTATATTCTAAATTTATCAATTTTTATTAGTATAAGTTACTGATTATCAGAAACGATATTTCTAAACAAATTCGTCCTGATAAACCAATTTTTCAAAAAGAATATCACCAATAGATACTTTCGTCCCTGGTACCAAATTGTAAAAATCCATATTCATATTAAATAGTAAGATTGGTTTTGTATTTAACATGTTAAATATTTTATCAGCAGTATTTGGTATTATAGGTGCAATATAATGTGCAATAATGTATAGTGCCTCTAACATAGTTCGTACAATTGGTGCTCTGAGCAATTCGTCAATACCTTTCATTTTCCATGGTTCTGCATTTGTTAAAAATTTATTAATACTTTTAACTGCTTCCATTGTTTTGAATACGACCGTATGCAGTGCACATTCTGATGCTAAAATATGCATTTCATTTGCCATAGCAAGTGCATCAAATGGCATATTAAAAGATGAATCATGACCGCAATCAGGTACAATACCACCACAATACTTGTGACATAAGGTGACAATACGATGCACCATGTTACCTAATGAATCAGCTAGTTCTGAATTATGCATATTAACAAGTGACTTTTCAGAAAAGTTCAAATCAGAACCATAATTAGTTGCACTTATCATATAATACCGTATAGTATCAACTTGATATTTTTTTAATATATCAGTTGGGTTAACTGTATTATTATATGACTTACTCATTTTGCGTCCATCTGATGCATTAACAAATCCATGTGCAAATACTTGATGATACAATGGTAGTCCAGCGCTCATTAACATACATGCCCATATAACACCGTGGAACCAACATATATCTTTTCCTATAATATGTTTATTGGCAGGCCAATACCTACTCAATGTATTATCTGAATTGAGTGCATCAACACCTGTTAAGTAATTGGACAGTGCATCAAACCATACGTACATAATATGCTTATTATCAAAACCTTCAGGTACTGGTACACCCCATTTAAATGCAGTTCGTGATATGCATATATCGCGCAATCCTTCAGGTTCACGTAGCCTAGAAAGAAGATCTTTTCGCGCGGATTCAGGTTCTATAAATGTTGGATTTTCATCAATATGTGCTATTAATCTCTCTGTATATTTACTCATCCGAAAAAAATAAGTCTCTTCTTTTATTCTAGTATATTCTTGTCCTGTTCCTGGATCCTTATAGTTAGTTAGTAATGCTTCAGTTTCTGCGACAAAACACTCTTCTCGTATATTATACCATCCTTCGTGATAGTGCATATAAATATCATCGCTCTTATAACACATGTTCCATAACTGTTGTGCTACTTTTTTATGACATTCATCTGTTGTACGCACATAAGAATCATATGATATACATAATTGTTTGTTCAATTCAATAAAAGAACTAACATATGCGTCACAATGAGATTGAGGTGTTCTATTCATTTTTAAAGCAGACGTTTCAACCTTCTGACCATGTTCGTCCGCACCTGTCACAAAATAAGTATCATATCCTAATAGACGATGTAACCTAACAATTGCATCTGATGTGATAACTTCATATGCGTGCCCTATATGTGGATCTCCATTCATATAAGCAATTGCGGTAGTCAAATAGAATGTCCCTCGTCCTGTACTATTTGTAATATTATGTTCTAGCGAGTTAGATGTAATCATTGTTTTATAATGTGAATATGTCTTTATAATAAGTCTTTTTACCAAACCAAATGCAACTAATCATGATCATGTTACCAATTAATTGGTTTGACGAATAGTCAATATATTGAACAAATACCATATTAGATAAAAGTCTTACCATATCTAATGGCGTAGATTTATGCCATATTTGTAGTCCATATCTATAAATTATCAATTATTGTATTTAATTCATTCACCGATGTAATCTCTCTATATCCCGCAAAGTCCTCAAAGCCTAATCTAGGGCTTACTTTTCCTTTATAATTTTCTTCTAGATCAGTATGAACGCCATCAAGATCACTATCCCATCCATCAAATGGCCACAATTTATCCATAAATTCGCCAATAAAATTATATATGGTGCTACACCTTTTGGACCGGATTAGTTCTTCATGTTTAGCTAGTACATCCGGTGATATATTTCCATAAGGCGGGTTTATATAATTATACCACCCGTGTGTTTGTTTTATATATTCGAAAACTTTACAAGTATACATTCCAGCTGCAGCTACTTTGTTAATAAGAGGATGATCTTTTTGACTATTATTACCACTTGTTATAAAAAGCGGTGTAATAAATTCTTTTTCTCTGAATTCTTCTTTTGGTAAACTGATACTGTCATTTAGATCTTCGATAAAACGATATTTAGCATAAACTAATTTAAATATATATTTAGTTTCTTTATCTTCAATTTCTCTTTCAAAAACAGTATACCTTAGTTTAACAACCATATAACTATTATATTGAATACACACTTTACCTGAAAAGCACGTGTATAATTCTTTTTCATTTCCTAAATCATTAAAAGTTTCTGACATTTTGACATTTATTTGATGCCGAATATATTTATATATTTTATGAGACGAGTTATTATTTATCATCCATTTACCGCCACACTTAGGTATACCATGCTTTTTCCAAAGTTCACTAGTTATTGTTGGGAAAATTGTATAAGGCCCACTAGTACACTCGCTTGCATTAGATTCAAGAATTGAACTATAACTTTTTTCTGGTGATAATTTATTATAAAAAAGCCCGTCATTATTACGATCTATTCGACTATTATTTACTGTTGTTTGTTTTATTTCATTAAATTCTTCACTTGATATATCAACATTGATTTCTTCATCACATAATTTTCTTTGTAAATTTAAATCTAATAGTAAACTGGTAGAGTATAACCCACACTCGCTAAATTTAAAGAGTTGTCTATCATATCCTTCTTCTATATATAAATGCCAAAGCATACCTGATTGACTTTTGTAACAAAGATACTTAATATCATCAGTCTTTGAGATTATCGCATATTCTCTACCTCCATGTCGAAAACTATATTCGATATCCCATGCTAACCATTCCTTTTTCTTTTTGTGATTAGAAACTGGTATCCATTTTTGCGATAGTTCTGAGTTTGGTTCTTCAACATTACTCATTATAGAACCACCTGTAGAATATATAATTTTATATTTCATTATATATATATATAATAAAATAATTAAAGTTATTTTATGAGTTATTTTATGAGTTATTTTATGAGTTATTTTATGAGTTATTTTATTATAACGCATTACTTGATCATCCGAATAATTGCATCTGATGTGATAACTTCATATGAGTATCCTATATGTGGATATCTATTTATATAAATAAATGATGTAGTCAAACAGAATGTTCGTCGTCCTAGTGAGTTAGATGCAACTAACCATATTCATACTATCACTCAATTGTTTTGATGGATAGTCATTATATTGTTCTAATGGTTGAGTATTCAAATAATTAAATGTTTGTTCAACACGTTGTTCAACACGTTGTTTAACGCGTTTTTCAACACGGTTATCGTTATGTTGTTTAAAATGTTGAGCAACACCGTGTTTAAACTCTTGCTTGACAGTTTGTTCATCCGGAATTTCTACGTGCAATGCAATATCTGATGATCTCATATGCATTGAAATTAGATCATTGCAGCATTCAAATGCTCTATTACCAATCGATTTAATATTGTTTCCATGTGTAACTGACATCAAATCAGTACAACCTAAAAATGCGCACTCGCCAATCGATAATACACCATCACCAATTGATACTGATGTCATACCAGAACAAGGCATAAATGCACAGTCACCAATTGATGTAACACTGTTTGGAATAACAAGTGACTTGATACTATAACATTGGGCAAATGCATCCGCACAAATTACTTGAACACTGTTACCAAATGATATATATGTTAAATTGGAGCATCTATTAAATGCACCATCGCCAATTGTTTGAACGCCATCACCAATAGTAACTGCCTCTAGTCCGGTACATTCACTGAATGCATAGTCACCAATTGATAATACACTATTTGGAATAGATATATATTGCATATTATAACATGTACTGAATGCACTATCGCCAATCGTCGTTACACTTTTTCCTATTGATACGGATACTAATTCGGAGCATTTACCGAATGCATATTCTCCAATTGTTAATACAGTATCACCAATTGCAACAGATTTTAAATTTGCACAATCATAGAATGCATAATCGTAAATCCAGCTAATACCATATGGAATAAAGACTGATACCAAACCATGGCATGATAAAAATGCACACTCGTCAATTATCATAACACTATCTGGAATAGATATAGATGTCAAACTTAAACATCTATCAAATGCATGTTCACCAATTGAAATAACATTTTTTCCAATATATATTGATTTTAATCCAAAACAAAAGAAAAATGCGTAATCAGAAATAGTTAAAACACTATCAGCCATAGAAACAGTTATCATGCCAAAACAATATTCAAAAGCACTATTGCCAATTGATGTTACATTTGTACCAATAACAATATCTCGTATATTAGTAAAAGGAACCATACTAGAATATGATTCACGAGTGAGAACACCAACTATATCCATAGTAATTGTTGTTTCATCTATCAAAGTAAATGTTGTAAATGCAGGATTACCCGATAGTGTAACTATTGCACCATAAAATAGTTTGTTGCGACCGAAAGTTAGACCACATTCATTACATATATGTTTATCCATATGAACTGTTGTTAGCTTTTTACAATATTGAAATGCATTGTTTCCAATCATATAAGCACTTGTCCCAATTAATACGGTTGTTAGATTAGAACAATCGGAAAATGAACAATTACCAATACAAGTAACGTTGTTGGGGATGGCTACATATGTTAATTCAGAACAATGTGAGAATGCACCAGTCCCAATTGATGTAACGCCATTTCCAATATGGATTTTTGTTAGACCATAACATCCCATGAACACTTGTGCGCCGATTGATATAACATTGTCAGGAATTATGATTTCTTTTAGACTTGAACAATCTAAAAATGCACGATCTTTAATTGATGTAACATCGTCACCGATAGTAAATCTGGTTAGACTTGTACATCCATTGAATGCATCAATATCAATTGTTTGAATGCTACCATGAATGATAACATTTGATAGTCCTGAACATATATAGAATGCACCTTCTGCGATTGATTGAACATTTGATGGAATAGATAATGATATCAATCCAGAACAGTTAACAAATGCATGAACTCCAATTGATATAACGCTCGGTCCAATGGATATCGAAGATAGTTCTGTACAACCAAAGAATGAACACTCTTTAATTGACGAAACACTATTACCAATAGATACGGACTTTAATCGCGAACAATCAAAGAATATACCTTCGCCAATCGATTTAACACTATTTGGCACTGCGAATGTTCTAAGTTCTGAACACTCTGCGAATGCCCATCCACCAATTGATTGAATACTATCATTAATAGTAATCGATATTAGTGTAGAACAGGAAGCAAATGCACGTACACCAATTGATGTAACATTTGACCCTATTATAACTTCCCGAATCTCATTGTATGGAATATTATTCTCAAATGAAATGCGGTCGAGGACTCCCTCTATATCCATATAGGATATGGTACCATCTTTCAATATAAATATTGTTAAAGATTGGTTGTACTGTTTAATATTACTATTAATTATGTCTTTGTTAGCTATTACGGATGGCATAATTACTTATGGTATCTATATATGTTAAGTATTTCAATTTTTATTTCATAAAACAATACTACGTAACGTTTCATGTAACAAGTTTCTGGTTAGCTATTCGAGTTTGCTTAGCAAACTCGAATAGCTAAACCAATTTTTATATATGCAATCCAATTTTTATTCTTAGAAAATATTGGGAGCTACGTTGCCATATTTTGTTTTAATGATATGATTAATAACATTATTTTCACCGAAGGTGAATGTTGCTACGCTAACTAAGTTTTGGATGGAATCTATCAATTTTTAGTATGATATAATTTTATTATATAAGTTATATTAATGTGTAAAAAACTAATATTAATTAGACACGGTGAAAGTTTATGGAATTATCAGAAGAAATATACAGGGTGGGCTAATATTAATCTAACTAAAAAAGGGAAAGAAGAGGCGGAAGAAGCTGGTCATATATTATATGAAAATAATATTATACCAACCGTTTCGTATACATCTATATTAAATAGAAGTATTGATACGAATAATATTATTCTAAATACATTAAATATATATGATAGTAAAAGTACAATTAATATTCCAATAATTAAATCATGGAGACTTAATGAAAAACATTATGGTAATTTGACAGGTCATTTAAGACCTATAGAAGATAAATGGATAGGTAACTATTTTGAAACACCGCCAATTAGTAATAGTTTAAATAATTTACAAATGGTAACTCATGATAGCTATAATCCTATTTATGGTGAATCATATTATATGACTTATTTGCGAGTATATCCTAAATTAAACTTAATTATGAATAGTATGACACATAATAATATGCCATTAATTTGTGCTCATAAAAATTCATTACGTGTTATTATCCAACATATTGAAAAAATAGATATTGATAAAATTGATACAATTGATGTTCCAAATGCAATTCCAATTATTTATAAGTTTGATAATGATTTTAATATAATTTCTAAAAGTATTTTACTTAAATAAATATAGTATATCTAGTTTATTTTGTAAAACATTTTTTATTTTACAATATAATTATAGTACTTTTCCATATGCTTTTGATTAAAATATTTTATACCTATCTAAATAATCCCCTACCTTTTTTAGGTGATTCTTCTTCGTCACTATCTGATCCAAATAACCCTTTACCTTTTTTAGGTGATTCTTCTTCGTCACTATCTGATCCAAATAAACCAACCCCTTTTTTTAATGATTGTTCTTCTTCTTGCAATACTCGTCTATTTATTTCAACAACCTCTTTTAATACTCTTATTTTTTTTATATCATCTGCATTTCTTCTTCCAGCAATTGGATCATCATAATTATAAAGTAATATATTAGCATTTAGTAAAGGGTACCCGCCAACGATTGTTTTGCTTAATGTTTTTACTACTCCAAGATCAAATGTTTCATCAGTAACAGGATTTCTAAAAGTAACACTTTTTTCTAATGTATCTTGAACTTTTACAAAATTACCTATTTTGTTAATCATAATTTGGTTTTGATCTGATTCAAACATAAAGTCAAAATCGTTTGGTTCTGAAACATCAGTCATATCTATAGAATTATAGTGTCCGTGTATAATAACAGCAACTGATCCCGTAAAAGCCCATTTATCTTCGCCGATATAAGAATCAAACAACATCTTATATTCATTAATTCTAACAAGTAGTGCATCCATATTAACACCCCCTGCTTCTTGATAGTAAATTTTATACTTCATATATAAATAACTATATAAAAATTATTAAAAATTATTAAAAATTAAAAAAATTAATTAGGAAATAAGGTAGTTAATGTATTACAACTACCGCTATCAAATTTTGCGATATATTTAACAGAGTTAGGCATTGTATGTTGTTCACTATCATAATAAAATTCCCAAGAAAGAAATCCGGAACCAGTGCTATTTTTAATACAATCATATATATCACCTTCGAATTGTGCATATGTACCACGGTTAATAGATAAACTTTGTGGAAAAATATTGGTAGGTATATTACCATAACCACCTAACCGATTCGCTAATATATGACCTGCATCACAATCTTGTTGACCATCATCTTCTAATGACCGAGAATATTTTTGGGTACAACTAGTTGTATCAGACCCATTATCTAATGAATCAGGTGTAATTGTACCAGATGCTGAAATAACCACTTGACTATTATTATGTAGTTGATAAATATAATTAATATCAGCGTTACCATTACCCATAATAATATGATTATTTCCTTCAACTGGGCATTCTACAGTAGTACATACACAACTAGCATATATTGAATATATTTGTAAAAAGAATACAAAAATAAAAGACCACATTATATTTAAAAAGATTTAAAAATAAAAGAAACGTAGTTTTGATTATTGTATACCACATATATTACTTTTCTTAAAATATATAATGGAACCATTTTGAAAATGTGCTCGTATCAACTTTTATTTTTATTTTTATTTTTATTTTTATTTTTATTTTTATTTTTATTTTTATTTTTATTTATGATATATTAACTCATATCAACTTGACAACAATGAACTGTCTTTATTACATAACCACACTGGGCTCCAATATTCGGACTCCACATAACATCGATGTTTCTAGGGATTTCATAATCCCGACACATTGGGTAATTAACTGCAGTATTAAGGCTTGCGACATATCATTAGAGTTATGGCATACCACGTATATTACTTTTCTTAAAATATACTATGGAACCATTTTGAAAATGTGCTCTTATCATCTTACAATCACATTTTTTATTTGTTGAATTTACTTTATTCATACACTTTTTATGAACATGAAAATCACAACCAAAATATAATTCTCCATGACAGCAATATAAATCATCCTCTTTTCCAAACAACTCTGGTGCTGAATGTTCACCACAAATATCACATGTACAATGTGCTCCAGATGATAAATTATCATCATTTACCATCCCTTTCATATATTCTGGTGTAATAAATTCTAATATTTCAACATTTTTTCCTGATATTTGATTTGGTGATATCAGTATTAATTCAACACAATGTCCTACTTCTAAATCCTTTAACCTACTTCTTGGTACATTTCCTGAATTTTCTCCCATTCCACTCCAACTTCGTAATGAAGTACATGTTTGAAAATAGTATGCACCCCCACGGCGATTCGGACGACGTTTTAATTTTGATTTCCATTTTCCCATTAGTATAATATACTATATATATTTATATCATTATATATTAAGTTGATATAATTATAGATATTATCTATATTCAACTAAGTATATGATTATTAATATTTGTATTATAATCTAAATTATATATAATGCCAACAAATATATTTAATTATACAGGAAATATACAAACTTTTATAGTACCATATGGTGTTTATTCTATTCAAACAACATTAATTGGTGCAACTGGAGGTAATAGTATATATTCAACAGGAGGCAAGTCTATGAAAGTATCTGCAGACATTATTGTAACGCCTGGGACTATAATATATATATATATTGGTGGAAAAGGGATCGATTCAACCTCTAATATATCTATTGATAGAAATTTAGAAGGTGGATTTAATGGCGGTGGAACAGGTGGTCGAGATAATAAAATAAGACAAATCGCAAATGGCGCAGGTGGAGGAGGCGCAACTGATATTAGGATAGGTGGTATAAAATTAAGTAATCGAATTATAGTAGCAGGGGGAGGAGGTGGTGCTGGGTTTGTAGGTAATGGCGGGATGGCATCCGAAGATGGTAAACAATCAAATAATGACTTTAGTATAGGAGGCGGTTGTGGTACACAAATAAGTGGTGGAATTGTTATAAATACGCGCGGTTCTTTCAATGGAATATTAGGTACAGGTGGAGATGCAACCTTTTCTAATGCACATGGTTCCGGTGGAGGTGGGGGTGGATATTATGGAGGTGCAGCCGGTTCATCTGTAGAAAATCATCCAAATGGATATTCCGCAGGTGGAGGAGGCGGTTCATCATATATTAATAAATCATATATTAAACCTGGTACTGATAATATATCTAATGATACATTAATGTCAATTAATGGCAGTGTAACATTTAGTTACATTATTAAACCAATACTTAACGCACATATAATTAATACCGATTCCGAAATAGTAGATATAAAAGGAAAAAATGGACCAATTATAGTATCAACTACACTAAATCTATCTTGCAGTCAAGTTACTATTATATTCGATAAAAATGTATCAAAAAAATTAGATAGATATGTGCCTTTAACAAATGATTGTTTTAATTTATTAATTACCTGCGGGATAGCAACATTAAATTCATCAATACCTATTAATATAACAAAGTTGGATAAAGAATATATATTAGATTTTTTGTTAATTGGAATACCAAACGGCGATGAGATATTACAAGTTAATCCTGTATATGATTCTATATATGATGTTGATGGAAATGCAAGTTTAATAACACAAACTAATAATACCGCATTAATAGATGTACCTAAAATTGTAAAAATACGTATATCAAATAATAATTCGACTATATCAGTCATATTTAACTCAACAGTTTATAATACAAACAAAGGTACTGGAATATTAAAAACAAATAATTTTTTTTTATCCATACACGGAGGGACTGCTTTATTAAATAATACTACACCAACTAAAATATCGGTTTCAGGAAATATTTATACATTAGGTATTAATATTAAAGGAATACCAAATGGATTAGAAGAGTTAACTGTTAATCCATCATCTAATACATCTATTTATAATAAAGTCGGCATACCCGCTTTGGTGTATCAAAGTAATAATTCTATTCATTTATGTAAAAAAGATTGATAAATGGTTTAGTTATAATAGAGACAATATATTAATGGAACCTTTAAGAAGATTTGTTGATTCTGATAATTCGTGTTTATTCTCCAGTATTGGTTATCTTGTTGATACTAAAAATTTTAGTGAAACAACAAGCATGCAGTATAGACAGCTGTTAGTAAATTATCTGGATGAAACTACAATACCCGATGGCATATTAGAACAACCCAAAGAAGAATATATTAAGAGTATTCAAAATCCTGATACATGGGGTGGTGCAATTGAACTTAAATTATTTAGTGATTTGTATCAAGTAGAAATAGCAAGTGTTGATGTACAGTCAAATAGAGTTGATGTATTTGGTCAAGATAAAAATTATCCCCAACGAATATATGTAATATATAATGGCGTTCATTATGATCCGCTTGCAATGTCTTTTACGGAAGATACATTAGATGATATTACAACATTTGCATCTGATGATAATGAAACATTAATTGCATTTCAAAATTATGTTAAAGTATTTCGGGAAACTGGCGATTTCGTTGACTTGTCTAATATGAATAATTTTGAATGCGATCAATGCCAAACATTATTTATAAATCAAGAAGAAGCATATGATCATGCTCAAAATTATCAACATTGGAATTTTAGCGAATTACATCCTTAAATAATTATTTTATCATATGGAATTTTAGCGAATTATTTCATCATATGAAATATCATATCTATTAATCTAGATGTATATCCATACTCATTATCATACCATGCGACTATTTTATAAAAATTTTTATTTAATTCAATGCCGGCTTTACTGTCAACTAAGCAACTTAATCTATTCCCTATAATATCACTACTTACAATTAGATCAGATGTTACCTCAATTGTATTATCTAAATTATTGTTTTTAATAGCATTCATAATTTCTTGATAATTTGTATCTTTTTTTACTCGAACAGTTAAATCAATTAATGATCCATTAATAATTGGAATTCGATAAGCCAATCCTGTTATTTTTCCTGCTAATTCTGGGATTACTTGTGCTACAGCTTTTGCAGCACCAGTTGTTGTTGGTATAATATTATTCAATGTACTTCTTCCTAACCTCCAATCTTTTTTGGAACTCCCATCAACTATTTTTTGACTAGCAGTTGATGAATGAACTGATGATACCAATGCATCTTCAATAATAAAATTATCATTTATTACTTTAACTAAAGGTGCCAAACAATTTGTAGTACATGAAGCATTTGATATAACTTTCATTGTATTATCATAATTATTATGATTAACACCGTACACAAAAGTAGGTGCATCAGTTGATGGTGCAGAAATTATAACTTTCTTTGCACCTTGTTTTAAATGTTCTCCTGCATCATTGATTGTTTTATAAGCACCTGATGATTCAATAACAATATCAACATTACTTTTACCCCAATCAATATCAGCCAATGAATAACAATGATGAACTAAAATATTATTAGCACTTGTGTTATTTAGATTAATATATTCTAATCCATCTTTAATAAAATAACTTATATCAGATGTATAGAGTGACTTGTACACAGAATCATATTTTAACATATAAATAATATGCTCAATACTAGTACTCGGACTATTAATTGCCACAACGCGAATTTTTTTACCACTTATTCTTAATTCTTCTATTATGTTCAAAGCGATTTTCCCTATCCTTCCAAAACCATTTATTGCAACGTTAATACATTCCATCTTATATCAGAATAGATTTAATTTCTAAGAACATTTTAAATTAAATATTAAATTAATCATCATATACATCCAAAAATCTTGCAGAAGGATCAGTGTATTTATCTATTTCACTACCATCTTTGTTCCATTTTGGCAACCAGTAATTTGGTAAAATTGAATGTCTCTTGACGCCGAATTTTTCTGTAAAAATCTTTCTAAAATGATATGCCTCTTTTGTAGTTGGGGTATTATGTGGCCAATCTGTTTTTGCTTGTTCCATTGCTTCATCCGTAACTGTTTCTTCACATTCATCTTGTATAATTTTATACCATGATTTTTCTTTGGAACTTATCCCATCTGAAAATGCTTCCTTCTTTCTCCATAGAACTTCATCAGGCAATAATCCCATGCCATCAAATGCTTTCCTTAACCACCATTTTTCAATTCCTTTATACTTTGGATGTCGCCATTCAGCAGGTAATTCCCAATATGCTTCAATTACTTCTGGATCAAGTAACGGTACTCTTCCTTCTAAACCCCAATAAGATATACATCTATCGCCTCGTCTACAATCAAAGTAATGTATATTTCTAACATACTCTTTCGAAGCACGATCTAAAGCTTCGCCATCAGGCGCATACCAATTAAATAGATATGATGAACATACTTCATCAGGTCCTTCGCCTACTAAAACTGCTTTACAATCTGTCTTAGTTCCAATATGTTTACAAACCATAAATTGACCAACAGATGCTCTTACTGTTGTAGTATCCCATGTTTCAGTTGCATCAATAACTTGGTCTAATGCTTCTACACCATCTTCAGCTGTAAAATATACTTCGCTGTGATGTGAACCAATATGGTCAGCTACCATTCTAGCATATTTTAAATCAGTGCCATCTTTCATACCACAACAAAATGTTTTAATTGGTTCGCCTAAAATTCTTTGACCAATTGCAGATACTAAACTAGAATCAACTCCACCTGAAAGTAAGAATGCCAATGGCCTATCCGCATCTAATCGTCTTCTAACCGAATTAATTATAGCATTTCTAATTCTTTCTAAATAATAACTTTCATCTTTGTTAACAATTTGTTTAACATTATATACCCAATTAAAATCATATTTCTTTTGATTTAATGCACCAAATTCATTTAATTCAAAACTAGTAATATATCCTGGAGCGTATTCAATTACAGAATCTGGAAAGTGTTTTGCACCTTTAATTTCAGAAGTAAATATTAATTGTTTAGATTCAGATGTGGGTTCGTGATAATAAAGAGGTCTAATACCAATTTGATCTCGTCCAACATAAACGTGTCTAAGACTTTTAAGATGATCAAATTCAAGTAGTACAAATGCAAATTCACCTTTAATTTCTTTATCAAATAGTTTGTACCAATCATCAATATTTTCAGAAAATTTTAAATATAACTGTGGAATAGTCATACAATCACTATTTCCATCAATATCAAGTTCATACTTTGAAATCAAGTATTTAAAATTATATATTTCTCCATTACAAACAAATACAATTGTTCTATCTTTTTCTTGTAATACATACGGTTGGTTTGATTTAAATGATGTATCCATCATAGCCAATCTATGAAAACCAACCCAAGCTTGAGGAAACGTTTCAAAACAAGAGTTATCAGGACCTCTATTTTGAAGTTCCCAAAAATCAGATAAATATTTTGCAATATCAGGTTTGTTTTTTACTAAATTTATTAGTGTCCATATTCCACACATTATAATATTTATTAATTATTTACTTAAATATTAATAAATTCAAATTTTCGTTTCATAAAATAAATTAATCAGATATATACTTTAAAGCCGCTTCTGGAGTTTTGTAATGTTGATAGAATATATTATTAATTTCGGCTGGACTATATTTGTAGTCTTCCATTTTATTTATAATTTCTTTGGGAATATCATCTGCTTTATAAAACCATTTATACATGTCATTAATTACACTTACTGATGCTTTTTTAGTTTGAATCTCTTGATCTATTCTTCCTGGTCTAATTAATGCTGGATCTAATTTTTCACGATGATTTGTAGTTAATATAATTCTTCTACCAGGCATTTCTAATAAACCATCAATTATATTAAGAAAATGTGAAAGTGTAATTGGATCTGTAGCTACTGCACATGTAGCTACTTTTGCATTAGCTTCTATTTTATTTTTAAGTAAATCTATGTATTCACTATCCGATTGTCCTGCAGTTTTTTCTAGTTTTTTAGTACTATTTGTAGAAACTTTATCTACAGATTCTCTATTTAATGAAATATTCATAGCATCAATATCTTCAAATAAATATATTCTTTTTTCCATTGGAATTTTATGATTATTAATTTTTAGTGAATTAAATATTTTACTCAATTCCTTATTTGTTTTTATACGCGATAATGGAATAGATATTATGTGATCATCATTGCACTTTGCCATTGCTTTAATAATACTAGTTTTACCACAACCAGGTGTTCCATACAATAAAAGTCCAAAATGCCATGGTATTTCTAAGTTATCATACCATTCTTTATTTTGTAGGAAAAAATTATATTTATCTAAAAATTCTTCTTTTTTATCAAAGAAAATACTATTAAATGATTTATTTGATTGGAATATTGTTTCCGAAAAATGACAATATCCTTCTTCACTCATTGAATCATATTCAAAATAGTATTGATTTTCTATACTTTTGAGTTCTATATCCTTAATATATTTTTTTGTAATTGTATCTATGAAATCATTAACCGTGTTTAGTTTTAAACTATTTGATCTTATAGTTATAGTTATTAGTTGTGTTGATTTTTTTGTTTTTTCTTCTTCTGAATTTTTAGTACTAATATGATACCTAACTTCAATATCTGGTGAAAGTTGTAAAAAGTTTTCATCATTAATAATTAATGTATGATGTTCATTTTGCGATTTTTTAAGTAACTGTTCTTTTAAACTAGTAATATCTTTCATTTCTGAAATATTATTTAATATATAATCATTTATTGCTAAAAATCTATCGCTATAATCTAACTCATTCCCCCAATAGTTAGTATCTGTTTTTGAACCAACAAGAATAATCTCATTATGCAGTGGTTGAATAGTATTGTATAAACTTTTAAAAAATCTAATTAATAGATTTTTTAATATCTCAATATTATCTGTAAATCTTATTGTCCAACTATTTAAATGCATAAAAATAAATGTTGTAATAATCATATCTATCAAAGGTACTCCAATTTCAGGCATATATTTAGATATAATCATTCTAAATTGCTCTCTTATCCCAGTTGTGATATCCATTAAGTATTAATATATTAATGAATTTACTCTTATTTCAATATTTTATCTTCTTTACAAATAATTAGTATAATTATACACATTACAATATATAAAGTTCCATTATCAAAATACTTCATTAATTCTGGCCAATAAGAAAAGTGTTTTAAATAACTTATAGTTGTTTCTTCATCAGCATATAGATCACGTGATTTGCTATATTCTTCTTCCAAACATCCCATATGAATAGTAAATAAACCATAAAATAAACCTAATAATGGTAATAGATATTTTTTATTTTTTGATTTTAAAAATACTATTATGAAGAAACCAATGCCGTAACTCAAGTCAACTGCATGATCATATAAATCGCCAAATATTGTAACTTGATTATATTTTCTTGCTAGTAAACCATCTGCATAGTCAAAATAACATCTTAATATAAGAAATATTATTGCCAATGTTGAATTTTTATTATTAAAATAATATAAACTAGCAGCACTTGTTATTAAACCAAGTGTAGTTAACATATTTGGTGTAAATTTCATACAATTCCAATAATCAATTGTAGGTAAATATATATTAGTTAAGAGTGTATCTACATGTCCTAATCCACTTTTTACAATAACTTTATTATTATTCATTATATCTACATGACATTTAAATAAATGTAAATAATTAATACTGTTATAGGTTGAACGGAATAATTTAAAATTTTGTTAAGAGTATTTTACAGGTTATATTTTATTACATATTATCTAGTATTGATAGTTAATTCATATAGGTCTTCTTTATCCCATTTATTATATTTCATTTTATTTAAATCTAATATTAAATTATTATTTTTAGTTGTAGTACATGTAGATTCACATACATTTTTCTTCTTTTTAGATAATTCGCACTCTTGTATATCATCTGTTTTAGAACTGTTATTTTTCTGATAGTTAATAAAGTATTTTATCATTATACTAATAAAGATTTTTATTTCATGAAATCATACTTTTATTCTAACCGAATGGTTAAACTCACATGTCATATATTTATATAATTATTTTTATAAATATATATAATGGACAATCAAGACATTTATAAAAGTAATTATAATAAGTATATATTACCAAAATATGGTAGTATAAGAGATGTACAACGTGATCTAGACCTAATTCATAATAATAACTGTAATAATTTATATCATAAAAAAACAAATAATATTAGAAAGAAATATTATAATCTTGATATTATAACAATTGACCCACCAAATTGTGCTGATGCAGACGATGCATTTAGTATTTATAAAGAAAATAATAAAGTATTTTTAGCAATTCATATAGCTGATCCGACACATTATATTGATATAAAATCAGATTTATGGCATGATATATTAAATCGTGGGTTAACACATTATCCATCTGACAATGAACCGATTCATATGATGCCTGAAGAAATTGTAAAGAAATCCAGTTTAATGGAAAGTTCTCAATATGGTTCTCTAAAGAATGCGATAACTATTATATTTGAAATTAATCAAGATACTTATTTACCAACAAATAATATTAAATTAGAATTTACTGAAATAATAGTTAAAAATGAACATAAATATACATACAATGAAGCAAGTAAATTACCAAATAAAGAAGAGTTTATTATTGGTATTAAAATTAGTCAAAATTTAAAAAACGAAAGAAGTAAACGAACAATTGGAACTAAACTAAGTGATATTAATATACTATCATATCCATTTTTAAATGTTACACCAGAAGAAAAACTAATGAAGGAAATGATAGGTGAATTTGCTATATTAACGAACTCATACATTGGTGAATTTATGAAACTAAATATGGGTGGGTTAGGAATTTTTAGAACATGTAGTGCTGAATTTTCTAGAAGTATTTTAACAGAAATATCAGGCGAAGAACTATTAAATAAAATAATAACTGAGGGTATATCCGCTGAATATACGACTGAACAAAACTCACATGATTTAGTTGGTAATTCTATTTATACTCATTTTACTTCACCAATGAGACGAGCTTCAGATTGTATATGTCATGTATTGATTAAATCATATTTTTGTAATATTAGTTATCCATGGACACTAGATGAATTAACACTAATATCAAATAGATGTTATCAAATTACAAAAAAAGAAAAATCAAAACAATATGATGATCAAAAATTTAGAATGATTCAATATATATCAAATTTAATTTTAACTAATGATATCTATATTAAGTTTAAAGTATTTGGATACTCGGGTTTATTTTTAAACTGTGTAATTTCCGAATTATTAGTTAACAATGTCGAATATAAAATTCATATTTCATATAGTTTAAGAAATAGTAATTTTAATTATTATCATCAACCAGATGATTATTATACTATTAAGATAAATAGTGTAAATCCTCTAGAGAAATTTGATGAAGGAAGTATTCCGGATTTAGATAATTATATTTATAGTTTATTTTTGTAATTATTCTTCAAATTTAGTTGGGTTATCCATTATATTTATTTTTAGTCGATGTAACGGCATAACACATTTCTTCTAATAAATTTATATTAAAACTATTTGTTTCATATTCTGGATGTATAGATGTTATTATGATTGAACCTTTATTATATGTACCAAATATAATCGCAATTGATCCATTTATTTCATTTAATAACTCATCAGAAATAACACAATTTGCATTATATATTGGTGAACTAAATGTCGCTAATGGTATTGGTGTTGATGTTGATTTTTTATTCATTTTTTTTATACGTAATAGTGGGCCATTTTTATATGAGAATAATTCGGTATCATTAAATCTATTTGTGATAGTTTCTATTATATTATTTGTATTTGTTATTTCATCCGGTTTTTTAATACAAGATTTTAATTTGATGTCACCACAAATACCACTACCCCACCATATATTATCATTTACACATTTCACGTATTGTAATAAATCTAATGATGGTGCTTTTGGAATGGCTAATACAGCTCCCGCGCAAATACCAACATATCCGCCACCATTTGAAATGAATTTTCGAATAGTTTGGACTCCGATACCTTTTAATTCTAATCTTATTCGTCGTGGTTCTCCACCGGCAATAATAAAAACATCAGTATTGTCATTTGTTAAATTATAAATATTTTGAATATCTAATTTTTGTGCATTTATAGATGAATTTTTATTTAAAATATTAATACATTTTTGAACTCCACAATAATCAATTATCTCAATATTAACAGATGATAATATTTTAACATTCATTGTTTTATATATATTTTAAAATAATCAATTTATATCAATTTTTATTTCGACATGATTTTCGAAGAAAATCATGTCGAACTAAGTTTTACCAGGGTGTTATTCAATTGCAATACAAACTAATACCCCTGCCAATTTTTAATTTTATATCAATTTTATTTTATCTACCAAATTATTATAATCGCTAACATAAGCTCTCAAAATTATACGATTTGGTTTATCGTCGTAAGCTTCAAAAACATCTCTTGTATGAGTTGTTAAATGATTGTCTATTACTAATATATCGCCTTTTTTTAATTCAATTTTACACTCTGTTAAATGGTCTGCTGCGGAATCTCTTTGTTTTATTAATTCCTTATAACAACATTCTGCTAATTTATTTATTGGTTGAATTTCATTAGAATCGATTGGTCTTAATTTAAATATAGGTCCTTTTTCTATATCCATTACTAACAATGGACGGTAGAAAGGTTTGAAAAATCCAGGCACCCATTTAATAAATAAATTTAGTTCATTTTGATAAAATGTTTAGATATATAACTATAAAGGTTGCTAAAACTAAGTGTATCTCCCTCTTTGAGATTGAATAGTTTTATCAAATCAGTATCTGGAATGATGCGACCCTTGGTGTCTTTAATCATTAGTCCGTGTGTTTTAATATATGTTATAACAAAACCAGTTACATATTGTACATTTAATTGGAATGGTAGTCCAATTGTAGAACGGAAATGTATTTCTTTATTTGGAACAAAATTTGGATCCGTATTTGGTGATCCAATGAATGTAAAAAGCTCTTCCGATATTTTATATCGTTGCGGTGTTCTAATCGATAATTGTCTGTTTTCCCGTTTCGTTTTTTCGGCACTTCCTCTTAAATTTTTCATTTCATCTTCTAGTTCTTGTTTTTTTATATTATACTCTTGAAGTTTTTTATTTACTTTCACTATATCATTATCATTGCAATCTTCTTCAATTAGTTCTTGTTTTCTTTTATTATAACGAATGAGTTTTTTATTTATTATATGAATATTATCTCTACATCTACTATGTTGTGCTTTTAGTTCATTAAGTTTAGTTACTTCATATTTATCCAAATCTTTAACAACATTTTGAAGATAAAGATGAAGTTGATGGATATCAATAGTTTCAGTATCCCATTTATCAATATTAAATAATGATTGTAATTTCTCATCGAGCTTATATCCGTCCGTACATTGTAAATTATTATCTTTACAATATTTTAGAATACATATATTAATATCAGATTCTGTTGCAATTGGTTTCCCAATAATAGATGCGAGTGTTTTACTTAAAGTAAAATACTGGTTTATATTTTCTGTTGTCATATTGAATTCTGTCATATTAAATTATATATTGTATGATAACATCAAATTATCAATTTTTATTGCATATCTTTAATCGAAGATTAAAGATATGCACTAACTGTTAAAGAGTGAAACGAAAAATCTTTGATTTTTCGTTACACTCTCCAATTTTTATATATCAAACGGTTAAATTGCTTTATTCTAATCGTATGTGAATATATTTGGATTTTTTGACAATCCCCACCAATCAACTTTATTTATGTTTTTTTCTAAAATATGAATAGCATTTGGATTTTGAGACAATGCATTCCAACATTCATCATCAAATTTATCTAAGTTTTTTTCCAAAATATGAATCGCATTTGGATTGAAAGACAAACTTTCCCAATTCACTTTATCCAAGTTTTTTTCCAGAATATGAATCGCATTTGGATTGATTGACAAGCTTTCCCAATTCACTTTATCCAAATTTTTTTCTAAAATCGGAATCGCATTTGGATTTTCAGACAAACTTTCCCAATTGACTTTATCCAAGTTTTTTTCCAGGATACGAATAGCATTTTCATTCTGTGATAATTCTTCCCAACACTCTATATCTAATTTATCTAAGTTTTTTTCAATAATATGAATAGCATTTGGATTCCTAGACAAATATTGCCAATCTACTTTATCCAAGTTTGTTTCAAGAATATGAATAGTATTTGGATTAGTAGATAACAAACCCCAATGAATCATATGGAAGTTTTTTTCCAAAATTATAACCGCATTTGGATTAGAAGACAACTGGTGCCAACATATATAATCCAATTTATCCAGGTTCTTTTCAAGAATATGAATCGCATTTAGATTACAAGATAACCACCACCAGTCTATCATATTTAAGTTATTTTCTAATATAGGAATAACATTCGGATTTATAGATAACTTGTCCCAACAAAATGTATCTAATTTATCCAAGTTTTTTTCCAGAATATGAATCGCATTTGGATTGTCAGATAACTGTTCCCAATCAAGTTTATTAATAGGAATCCAATCACGTAATTTTATATATTTATTTATATTTGATATTATAGACATTTTTACAATATTATATTAATATTTATATATAATAAAAAATTCTATCAATTTTATTATATAATTACATACCAATTCTTCTACTCCAATAATATTTTAATCCATTTTACATCTGTAAATATTGAAAGAAACGCTATTTACACTATTTACAGATTTTATTAATAATGCTTAGAAATAATGATTATAAAAATAGTAATATATCTGTATTGACATTTGAATATGATACAAATATAATAAATAATGCTTCAAAAAATGGACAAATAGATGTATTAGAATGGGTTCATAATAGTAAATATGAATTTATATATAATGAAGAAGCAATAAATAGCGCTTCTATGAATGGACGTATAGATGTTTTGGAATGGTTTCATAAAAATAATTATAAATTTATATATAATGAAGAAGCAATAAATAGCGCTTCCATGAATGGACATATAGATGTTTTGGAATGGTTTCATAAAAATAATTATAAATTTATATATAATGAAGATGCAATAAATAGCGCTTCTATGAATGGACACATACATGTATTGGAATGGTGGAAAAATAGTGGGTATGAATTCAAGTATAACAAACATGCAATAAATAATGCTTCCAAAAATGGACATATAGATGTTTTGGAATGGTTTCATAAAAATAAAAACAAATATTAAACCATATGAATCAACAATTATTGATTTGGGATGTGGACACGGCGATTCTTCTTTATCATTATCATTTAATTTTAATAAAGTTTATGGTTTTGATATTAGTCAAGATATGTTAACAAATTCTGAAAAAAATAAAGAAAGATTAAAAGTTTTAAGAGATGATTTTAATCCTGATAAAGTAACTTTTGGGATGGGTAGTTTTAACGATACACTGTCAATTGAAAACCTGTTAATATCATCCTATTAAATAATGCAATACATTTTGCAGAAATTGGTGCAGTTGGTTCCGTTATAGATAATTTATTAGAGCACCTTGTTGAAAATGGATTAATAATAATATTAGAACCATCAATTGATACTAAATTTGGTAACTCAGAATTAAATATCCCAGGTCCAAAAAGAGATAGCAAGATGCACGTTATTAATATGATACGTCTTGAATTAACAGAATATTTGGAAAAATCAACTGAAAAAGTAGAAACCGCTTTTTTTGATGATTTGGTAAGAAGAGATTATAAAAAAGTTCAATATATGGTTGTTATTAAAAAGTTATAAAATTGAAACTTTTCATGACATAGTTAGTCATAAACATATTTTTATTCTAAAAAAATCGATTCACGTAGTGAATGATGCTAGATTTTCTTAGAACAAGTTAATGGTTATCAATCAGATGTTTTTACTACGTAAATTTATCAGAATGATAAACCAATTTTTATATATCAATGAGAGTTTTGCATAGCAAAACACTCATTGATATCTAACGGTTAAAAAGTGAAACGAAAAATTAAAAATTTTCTCGTTACACTTTCCAATTTTTATGTAATTTTAATTATCAAATTTTCTAAATGTATACTTTTTTTTATTTATTGGCAAATTAATTTTATCATTTTCATTAATATATCTATTTTTATATTTTATTAAAGGGATTAATGATTTGCCCATTTTAACATAATAATTCCACCTATTTCTTCCAGTTTGTTTTTTATAGATAAACATATAATCCTTACGTTGTTGTCCGCGAACATATCCGTATTTCTTAAAATCTCGAGAAATAACATTTAATCTACTTCTATGTCCTCTACTTGAATTTGATGTATGAAATTTATTAAAAATACGATGTCCGTCTGTCTTTTCATATAGTGTAACAGTATAGTTTATCTTATTAATTACTATATTATCACCATTATTCAAATATTTAACATGTAACCGTTCCACAAAAAAATCACCGTCTCTATTATATATTCTAATAAAATATTCGTATTGTCTAGAATCCATATTCATTCTTCCATAAATGTTATAAGGTTTTCTTCTAGATGCCTTGGCATATGCCACCCCCATTAAAATCATTGGACTTTTATGTTTTTCTAAAAAACGTTGACATCTAGAATGACCGCATCCAAAATAGCTACAACATCTAAGATATTTATGTCTTTCAATATAACTCATGCCATTAAATGGTTCTTCTTCTTTACGATTAAATAGTAATAAAATTATAAATATTATAATAAAAAAATACTTCATATATTTTAATCGATATAATATTTTACTTAAATAAATAACACGTGTATTCTATACTTTTTCTAATAATAAAAATTGAAAAATGTTAAAGTTTTATATTTATTAATACTACATGATTAAATCAAATACTAACTTCAATATTAACTCTCTAATGAAAGACATAAAAGGAAACAAAATTCTTGATTATGCTTGGAGAACACGTACAGATGAAAAATATATACCCCAAGAGTTTAATGGTAGAATTGTTTTTCAAAGTTTTGATAGTTTTCAACAAAATAACAAAAGAATAGGTGAACGAATTAGAAAATATGTATCATTACAAATTAGATCTAAAACAATAAATTCAATTGGTGGTGAAAGTTATCTTTATGATATTACTAAAAATGGTAAATTCTACAGTAATTCAAAAAGTATTCATCAAGATTCGCTGTATAATCAATATAACGATGCTAATTTTATTGATTATAATATCGATAAAATTAACATTCTATCGTTTGATACAGTTATTAATCTTACTAGATTAAATATTAATATTATGAAACAAATTAATAATTCATCATCTAATCGATTAATAATTATTAATTGTCATCATCAGGATTTTTGGAAGAAAATTAAGCTACTAACTAATTATAAATTAATAATTCGAAAGAAATTTATTGATTATAGATCTAACTATTTTATTACAGTTAATGTATTTATTCGTAAATCTTTTGTTTCATTAGGGGGTAATTGTGCAATTACATATCAACTAAACTATTATAATTTAAGAAATAAATCATATCCTTTTGATTGGTATCAAATAAAATTAAATAAATTAAAAGAAGTTTATGAAAATAATTTTAAAAACTTTGAATCAATAGAAATTCAAAAGTATTCAGATAATCATTCAAGTTTTATTGTTAAAAATTCTTATGGAAAATTTGCACATGAAGTTTTGAAAGAGGTAGATATGGATGGATTTAAATCTAAATTAATTAAAAGGATTGAAAATTTTAAAGAAATTAAAAATCCAACTTTTATAAGACTTGAAACATTTAATTATACATCTTGTGAAATATATAAAGAATATTGGTCCAGTTTAATATCCCTATTAGATAATTATTTTGATAATTATCAAATAATTTTAATTAGTAAATTAAACCCTAAATTAAATAAAATTAAATGGTTCTCTTATCAAGAATTTAATACTGATTGGAGAAATAACAATCTTAATTGGAAATTATTTTTAGATATATCTAATGAGTTAAATTAATAAATGACTATATTAATTTATATATTTCTTATAAACTTTTAATGTATTCAATCGTTCTTTTTTATGATCTACGATTGGTTCAGGATATTTAATACTCTTATAATCTTTATATTTTTTATCCCATTCATGTATATCTTTATTAGTAACTTCTTCTAATTCAGGTATCCATTTTTTTATATATTCACAATTAGGATCATAACTTTTTGATTGACTCCATGGATTAAATATTCTAAAGTATGGTTGAGAGTCAGTTCCTGTTCCGGCTGTCCATTGCCAACCACCATTATTAGCTGAAATACTATAATCTTGTAGTTGGGTCGCAAAATATTTTTCACCCCATCTCCAATCAATTAATAAATCTTTTGTTAAAAACGATGCTACTATCATACGTCCTCTATTATGCATATATCCAATTGTATTCATTTGACGCATACATGCATCTACTATTGGAAATCCTGTTTTACCTTCACACCATGATTTAAACTCTTTTTTATCGTTGCGCCATTTAATATTATCATATTTTTCCTTGAAAGAATTGCCTACTACCTGTGGATAAAAATAAATAATATTATAATAAAAATCTCTCCAATATAGTTCATTAATTATTCCATTATCTTTACCTAATTTTTCCAAACAATAATGATAAATTTCTCTTATAGATAATAGTCCTAAATTAGTATAAGCTGACAAATGAGTAGTTTTATATGTTAAACAATTTCTCATTTCATCATACTCTTGTTGTTTTTTAATTAATTTTAATTTTTTCTTTGCTTCCTGTCTGCCTGATTTAACATTTAAATTATCATTTTGTTGGTAAAACAATTTTAAATCTTTATCATTTATTGAATATTTTGTTATGATAGATTTATTAATTAAAGATGGTTTTTTCTTTGAAATATTTCGAACATCAAAGGTTGAACGTAAGTATTTCATAAATGGTGTAAATACTTTATATGGGTTGCCTGAATTTATTGATTTAGTATCACCTTCTAATAAATCTTGTAATAATATATCTTCTTCTGTATAAATATTTATATTCTCTTTTTTTGCCCAATTAATAATACTTGTATCTCTTTTCTTAGCATAGGGTGAATAATCAACATTAAATCCAATATTTTCTATTTTATATTTTTTATGGATGTCTTTCAGAACATCTAATGTATCGCCTTTATAAAAATTTAAATTTCCCTTTTTTTTTAAATAATCTTTCTTTAATTCAATTAGTGATTCGCACATAAATTGTACAAAGTTATGTGAAAAATATTTATTTTTTTTTGAATCAATTTGTTCTGGTGGAAAAATAAATATTGGTATAATATCCTTTAATTCCTTAGACATTAAATTCAATGTAGTATTATCTTGATATCTAAGATCTTTATGATGTAAAAATATATTCATATATATTTATATCATATAATTATTTAAAGTAATTTGCACTAGCGTATTTTATCATACAAAATAATCTATATACTATGTTATATAGTTCATATTTCTTTGTTCCATCTGGAAAAAATAATTTGTTTCTTAAATGATGTGGACTCAACATTTGTAAAAATACACCTTCATTAACGTATAATCTATCAAATTCTTCATAATTATTTGATCTCATATATGTATTTATAGTTAACTCTATATTATGATCGGTTGCAGATTCAAATCTACTATCAAATGGAACATATGTTATATTTTTATATTTCGTATTTACATGTTGTTTGTGTATATCGTATTGTACTTTATTTTCACTATCTGATAATTTACTAAAAATATCTTTTAGTAAATTATCATAATTGTTATATGTGTCAAAATATTGTATTTGATCGGTCATATTATTTTATAATAATACAATTATATACAATATTATCAATTTTTATATATCAAAACTCGATAAATTTCGTAGAAATCACGTAGTTAAATGATATTATTGCTACGCAAAAAGAGTTCATTTGCTACGCAAAAAGTATATAAGCTAATGGTTGACATAATCTATTTTGCTTAGCAAAATAGATTCGTCAAACCAATTTTTATTCTTAGAAAATCTTTGCAATATTTTCTAAGTATAAGTTACTAGTTTATTGGAAATAGAAATAAAATTTCTATTTATGGTTGTTTACACTATGTGTAAACAAATAGATAGTCCAGCCAATTTTTATAACCTAGTGAATTTCTTTGAAATTCACTAGATTCTAACGGTTAAAAAGTGAAACGAAAAATCTACGATTTTATGCTGACTAAGTCGACGTTTTAAATGTTAAAAGGTGTAAAAGATTCTTTAGAACTATAGATAATCATTTTTATAAAAATAAAAAATAATGATAATAATAAAAATACAAATACCTATTATATAATATATTAAATTATCTTTCTTCGTTTTAGCTATTTGTTCCTCCTTCGCTTTAGCTATTTGTTCCTCCTTCGCTATTTGTTCCTCCTTCGCTTTCGCTATTTGTTCCTCCTTAGCTTTCGCTATTTGTTCCTCCTTAGCTTTCGCTATTTGTTCCTCCTTAGCTTTCGCTATTTGTTCCTCCTTAGCTTTCGCTATTTGTTCCTCCTTAGCTTTCGCTATTTGTTCCTCCTTAGCTTCCTCTTTAGCTATTTGTTCCTCATTAGCTTCCGCTTTAGCTATTTGTTCTTCATTAGCTTCCGCTTTCTCTAACTTTTCTGTAGCCTCTTTCTTTGCTTTTGTTAGTTGTTCCTTCTTAACTTTTGCTTTTGCTGCATTATCTTTCTCTAACTTTTCTGCAACCTCTTTCTCTTTTGGATCAATAACACGTGTTTGTTTATTGCCACCACTACCAACAACTGTTGTTTTACCACCAATATTAATACCACCACCGCCAACAACTGATGGTTTATTACCACCAATAATACCACCACCACGTGTTTGTTTATTACCAATACTAATATCACCACGTGTTTGTTTATTACCAATACCAATACCACCACCACCAAGTGTTTGTTTATTACCAATATTAATACCACCACCACCACCAAGTGTTTGTCGAGTACCAAAGGTAGCATTTCCAATATCACTGCCCAATATTTTTTTCTGAAATGCTTTTTTTCCTTGAGGTTTACAAGAAATATTGTTTTGTTTACATGCAGCTACACAACCACTTGATCCACCCCCGCCAATACATGGTTTCTGATCATAACCAGTCGTCTCGCCGTCTTGTTTAAAACATCTATCGCCATGTTTCCAACCAGCGGTATTTGTTGTTTTGGCAATGTAATAACTGGGATTATTTGGGTCTGATGTACAATATCCTGTATTAGGTTTTTTTGTACGAATGCGATCAAAAAAGTTATTGCTTAAAAACGTTTCTACAATATTATTATTTGTATTTATAAAAAAAATATTATTATTCATAATATGTATATATATATAATATCATATATAATTTAGTTTTCTATTAAATTTAATTTATGATTAATTTCAATATCTTCATTTATATTAATTTTTAAATCATTATTAAACTAAATTATATATGATTTATTTAAAATATTCTAAATAACTTTCAGCGTAATTTGTTCAATATAATTCCAAATCACTTAATGGTAATGAAATAATAAAACAGTTAATTTTGTTATTTTTAATTTTTGGTATAATATATCATTGTTTTCCATATCTTGAATATGTAAAAGAATATTTTCTGGTGGAATTACTTTTACTTGAAAAATCTTCTAAACTAATTGGCATTTCTTTTTATCTGTAATCGGTTTTATTTCAATGAATGTATCTGAATTAATAGTATTATGATTTATATTTAGATAGTAATCTTTACACCCTTGAAGATTTAAAACGCCGCAATCACGACAACAAACTATTTAAATATTATATATATATATATATATAAATGAATAGTTGTAGTACGAGCGACGAAATGACTACCATAATATGTATTAATTGTGATGAATTCCATAATATCACATATATAACTGAAAATGGACTTAGTTTTTTAGGGTATAATAATATCAAAGAATTAGAATTTAAGTCAATAGCAACCATTATACCTCAACCATCAGCATCATTACATCGCCAAATATTTAAGGAAATATCTAAAACATTTACTGATAAGGATAAGTATTTCAAAGTAGTAGATATTGCTGATGATAAAATGAATAACTGTGGTGATGAGGAGGGTAATCATCAGCGACGTATAATATATAAATTACAGGATTGTTCGAGTCCGAAAATGGTGCTTACAAAAGATAATTTACAAAAAGCGGTGATTATATATATTGATATGTTGGATAATCGTAAATGTAATATATATATGCGTCCATTTACTATGACTGAACACAACACTTCACATATTAGTAGTCATCCAGAACTATCCCCTACAAAAACAGGTGCGCTGCTTACAGTATTACGTAAATTAAAAAAAGTTATTTATCCGTAAAATAATAACAATCTCTGCTGTTGTTATTAGTTGGTTTTCCAATATGCCTTATATATTCTATACTTTGAACTTGATATAGATTTCCCGTCTTTAAATCCAATCAATATAGGCGACGATTCAAACAAGTATCCTTGTTTACGTAATATGCCACGTATAATATTCATATAAGGTCGTATATATGTAGCGGTTGGATTATAATGAGATACACAACTTACGTCAAAAACTGTTTAATTTCATCTCTCATATCTAATAATTTTATTTGCTTCTCAGTATCAGTTTCTAAATCATTTAATAAAATAGAATTATTTTCATCTAATTCTAAAATGCTAATAAGTCTATTACATATATCTTCTCGTTCTGTATGATATTTCGTTTCTAATTTTTCTCGCATTCGTTCAGTTATAATATATTATGATTTTGTTTTTGTTTTTATGTTATTATACCTTCTTATATTTCTTCAACGTTCTCCTACGCGTTGATTGTTTTGTTGGTCGTTTGAATTGTTCCTTATCATAAGCGTAGTTGAAATAGTTTTTATAATTTTCAGGTTTTACTTTTGCGATTGCGTTCTCTACCGATTTATTCAGTTCATTATATCGTAATACACTCTTATTCTGTTTGAGATAATGTTTTACTTGGTTAAAGAACGCTTCTATGGGATTGGTGATTGGGGTATATGGGACGGAATGTAAATACTGATTACCACTTTCTGTAATAGCATTCCAAACATAATTATTTCTGTGTCCCCCAGCATTATCCATTACGATTAGATGGTCTTTGTATTTTCTAAATATGTATTCTTTCATAAACTCAACCAATCGTTCTTTATTCATCGCACCCTTTTCAAACATAGTCCAACCAATACATTTAGAATTGCTGATTGCTACTAATAATGTATATTTACGAAACATAAATGTATCATCGGTTTTGAATATACATCGCTTACCTAATTCGCATCTGGAATATTCGTTCATCATAACCGGTCGTATAGCAGTTTCATCAATACTGATAATTTTATTCATAGGATATTTACTAATTCCACTATAAAACTTAGTCAATTCGGTTTGTTTGAAAATGGGTTTCTTATACCTAATAACCGGAAAATGTGAATGACGTGTTCGTTTTCTGGTTTTATTATTCTCTCGTAGAATTGTGCCGAGATGTTGAGGTGAAATATCCAAAGTTTTATGTTTCCTCTGTAATTGATATTGTAGTTCATTCATCGTAATCTGTTCGTTTTCTTTGAGTAATTGTAATGCGTCTTTGACTTGTTCTTGTGTAATTTTATAGGAAATAGAAGAACGGTTATTCCGTGTAATATTATGTTGTGTTTTATATTTTTCAATCCATCGTTTCAAACTTCTTTCACTACATTTGAATATTTTACAGGTATTTACAAAGGAACTATCGTTTTCTAAATGAAACTTAACTGCTGTAATCTTATAATCTTCGCTTTTATGCGAGGGCATTCAGTATATATACTATGAATAAATATATTGAAAAAACGGCGTTTTAAATCTTCAAGGGTGTAATATGGTTATAAATATATTATACTATAATTAATTGTTAGAACCTACTAATTAATATAAAAGTGATCTAACCTTATATTAGTATTAATACTAATGGGAATAAAAAGTTATATGACAAATTTAGTAAATACATTTCCCAATATATCTACTAATATTAAACCAAACAAGATTGATATCTTGTCTATCGATCTAAATGGAATCTTGCATAAAATATGTAATTTTTCGAATAACAAAGAAGATTTTAAAATTAATCTATTTGCAAAATTAAAAAAACTTATTAAAAAAATAAAACCAACAGAAATTGCTATTTTTACTGATGGACAAGCAATATTAGCAAAAGCGAATACACAAATAAAAAGAAGAAATAAATATTTATATACTAAACCAAAAACAATTAGTCCATTAAATTTAACACCTGGTACACCATTCATGGATTATATAGATGATTGTGTTAATGAATTTATTTCTACTTTAGATAAAAAAACATATTATTCATCGTCAAAAGAAAGTAATGAAGGTGAAATAAAATTATTCACATGGTTACTAGAAACAAATACTGATAAAATAGTATGTGTAGCCGGAAGTGATTCAGATTTAATTGTTATTGCATTGGCATCAAGACCTTTACTCAATTTATATATATATGATGATGTTTCATATATATCATTATTTAAATTAGTTGAGAATCTATCAAGTTTAACATCTGTTAAAAGTAGTTATCAAGAACATCCAGTTAGAATGGATTTTGTATTACTATCTTTATTACAAGGGAATGATTACAATAATAAATTATGTACATTTGAAAAACTACTTGGTAGTTATAAAAAATTACAGAAAGAAAATAAAGTATTTTTGATTAATAAGAAAGGTCAACTTAATCTACATAGTATTAAAAAATTATTAATTCAAATAAATCATTCTTATGATATAATATATACACAATCCGATGTTAATGAATACTTAAAATCAATTCAATGGAATTTAAACTTGTATAGTAATAAAATAGATAATATGTTTATCCCAAAATATCAGAATATAAGTATTGGTTCTATGATTAAATTCTTTCCTAAAAGTATAAATTTACAGATAAATGAACCATGTTGGTTAAAACCAGAAGTGTATACTCTTTTATTAATACCAATAACTGGTAAAAATTTATTGCCTGAAAAATTAAAAGTTCTTTTAGATGATACATCGCCAATAAAAGATTTATTTCCAGAACCATGTACTGAATGCATTCAATGGAAATCAACGTTAAAAAATATTATACCCCCGAATGATGATATGACAAGTCAATTATATATCGAGTATAAAAAATTATTAAGTTTAACTACTGTTAAATATAATACTCATATTAAAGAGTCGCATAAAAATCAAGATTTACCAATTGATAGAATAAATGAAGCAGTTAATAATTTATAAATTCGCTTATCTGTTTATAATACATGTTTATTTTATCCTAAAACTCTTGATTATATAGACCAACAAACTAATTTTTAGATTCACTATTCCTATTATTCCTATTGATTAACTCAGTAATACGCCGAATATGACTGCATCCGCGTAATTTTTCTTCGACATGACCATTTGTGTTTTCATCGGTACTACAACTGCGCATACGACCACTTATTATTTCATCGATACTACAACTGCGTATACGACCACCTTTTATTTTATCGATATCTAGACTATTACATCGAATTTTTGTGCAGCTATTTAAACTCTGATCTGATTCATATATAGTAGGCATCTTATTTACAGAAATAGATGTTTGATTATCATTTATTGGACTAATACAATCATCCTTTTTAATAATTCTTACTTTATTCATATATATATAAATATATATATAAATATTTATATTAATATTTCAATATTTATGCTATGCTTAATATATTTATGATTCAATACCACTATGTCTTAATAAAGCATCTGGTGTGGGTGCTCTTCCTCTAAATTGTTTAAAAACATCAGCAGGATGTTCACTTCCACCTTTTGATAAAATAGTATCTCTAAATTTTCGTCCAAGTTTTGATACAGAACCAGGTATTCCATTGTTTTCTAACTCTTCAAATGCACCAAATGCATCTGCAGACATAATTTCTGCCCACTTGTAACTATAGTAACCTGCACTATAACCGCCTGCAAAAATATGACTAAAAGAACATAAGAATTTATCATCTTTATGTATTTGATTTACCAAGTATTTACTTGAAAATCTTTTCTGAATATCTATTATATTTTCATTATCCTTACGTTTAGAATATAGATACAAGTCTAACATTGCCATATATACTTGACGACACATGCCACTACCAGCCATAAAAGTTCGTTGTTTTAATAATTTTTCAAATAAATCATCTGATATAGTTTTTCCAGTTTCATAATGTTTTGCAAATTTTAATACAGTAGGTTTATGATAACACCAATTTTCCATAAATTGAGATGGTAATTCTACAGCATCCCATTCTACATTATTAATACCTGCTGCACCACTATCTTCAATACGTGTTAACATATGTTGTAATCCATGACCAAATTCATGAAACAATGTTTCTACTTCTCTAAAAGTCATTAACGAAGGTTTCATAGTACCATCCTCGTTCTTAATAGGAGGTGAACCATTGCATATTAGATATGCAGTTGGTGTATGATTTAAATATTTGTTTCTATTAACACAACTATCCATCCATGCACCTGCTCTTTTTTCTGAGGGTCTAGAGAAAGGATCTAGGAAAAATGTAGCAATTTGTTTTTTACTATCAGTATCAAATATTTTAAAGTATTTGACTGATTTATCCCATACATTAATATTTTCTTTTACTACATTAACTTGTTCAATATTAATTCCAAATAAATTACTTGCTAAATCAAATAATCCAGTTAAAACTGATTCTAGTGGAAAATATGGTTTTAATTCTTCTTCCTTAAACTGGAGATATGATTCTTTGTATCTTTCAGACCAATATGGAATATCCCAAAGTTCAAGATCACCTAGACATTGACCCGAAGATAATTCAGCATGTTTTTTAACATCTTTAACACTTTGTAATTCTTTTTCGGCATATGGTTTTGATTTTTCAGATAACATATTTAATAGATTTTCAATCTCTTCTACAGTAGATGCCATTTTTTTTGAAAGTGATAATTCAGCATAGTTATTAAAACCAAGTATAGTTGCTAATGTTTGTTTGGATTTTAGAATATCTTCAATTACGGGTATATTATTTTTTTCGCCAGATGATGCACGCGTAATATACTCTTTATATAATTGTTTTCTGAAGTTACTTGATGGATGATGTTGCATAATAGGAACATATGATTGCATATCTAGTGTAATTTTCCATGGTCCTGCCATAGGTGTTGATTCTGGATATTTATCTTTTGCTTGAGCAGAATATAATTCTAATGCAGTTTTTGGTAATTCTAACATTTCTTCATTAAATTGCATATATAGTACAAATTCTTTTGTGCTATCAAGAACGTTATTAGAAAACTTATTGCTTAAATCGCCTAATTTTAACTTAATATTATTAAATTCATCCTTGACTTTTCCATCTAATCCGATACCACTGTGAGACATTTGTTGAACTGTAGATTCAACAATCCTTTTTTTAATACTATCTAATGTATTCGAATCTAATAATTTTTTTAAAGCATTATATGTAACTTTCGATTGTGATATTTTAGTACTAATTTTAATAATTTCAGGTTGTGTTTTTTCATATACTTTTCTTAATTCATCATTATTTTTAACAGAGTTTAGATGACTTACCATACCCCAACCAAATGATAATGGATATGTGATTCTATCTGTTTCTTCAACTGCTAAATTATATAATTTATTAATATCTTTTTCATTATTAATTTTTTCTTCGAGTTGAATAAAATCTTTCTCTAGAGTTTCTAGTATTTGTGCCATACCAGGTTCAACTTCTGTACTTTTAAAAGAAGTAAATAAAGGTAACTTGTCATGTTTAAGAAGAGTATTTGTGTTCATGTAATTTATATTGTTAATATCTCTTTTAACTATTTTTGTAGAATAATTCAATGTAAAGAAAAATAGTATTAGTGGAAGTAATATTAAGTATTGGAACATTTATATAGATATATAATACAACTCTTTATATCATTAAATTTTTATAATAAATTAATAAGGCAGACAACAAGGTTGTCCACATACCATTAATAAGGCAGACAACAAGGTTGTCCACATACCATTAATAAGGCAGACAACAAGGTTGTCCACATACCATTAATAAGGCAGACAACAAGG